>Ga0307518_10001444_pt1 | contig 17674 bp, 10 predicted proteins | sample 25_EM_MG_FD_203889 | JGI IMG/M metagenome (GOLD analysis project Ga0307518, IMG submission 203889) | Populus trichocarpa ectomycorrhiza microbial communities from riparian zone in the Pacific Northwest, United States - 25_EM | ecosystem: Host-associated > Plants > Roots > Unclassified | place...
CAGAACGCGCAGGACGCTCGTGTCGACGTCACGGACGTCCGCCTTGCCCTGCTCGACCTGTTGCGCGAGCACCTGGCCGTAGGCGTACGGCTTGGGCATCTCCACATCGAGGCCGGCGGAGATCGCCAGGCACGCCGCCTCCCCTGCGTCGGCCGCAACGCGCTGACGGTCGACCACCTGCTCCAGGGTCGTGTAGTCCGACGAGATGAACCCGTCGAACCCGAGGACCCCGCGCAGCAGGTCGGTGAGCACCTCCCGCGAGACACCCACGGGGATGCCGTCCACGTCGGCGTACGAGTTCATCACCGAGCGCAGGCCGGCGAGCTGGATCGCGGCCTCGAACGGGTAGGCGAACAGGTCCCGGGTCCAGCGCGCACCTGCCTCGTACGCCGACGTGTTGGAACCGCCGATCGGCAGGGCGTACCCGAGGAAGTGCTTGCCGGTCGCGATGACGCCCCGGGCGAGGTCCTGGCCCTGCAGGCCGCGCGTGAAGGCGACGCTGAGCGCGGCGGACAGGTAGGGGTCCTCGCCGTAGGTCTCGTGCACCCGTCCCCACCTCGGGTCGAGCGCGACGTCCATCACGGGCGACAGCGCGTGGCGAACACCCGTGCGGATCATCTGGGTGCGAATCAGCTCGGTCATGTCCTGGACGAGGTCCGGACTCCAGGCGGCCGCGAGCCCGGTACCGGTCGGGAAGGCCATGTGGCCGCCGGCCAGGAATCCGCTGAGCGCCTCCTGGTGGAACAGCACGGGAATGCCGAGCCGGGTCCGCTCGACCGCCTGGCGTTGGATGCTTCCGACCAACTGCGCCAGCTTGGCCGGGGTATCCACGATCAGCCCGGCCACATGGCCCGGCGGGTGCCCGAGCCATTCGTCAACCTCACCGGAGTCCGACCCGTCGGCGCGGACCAGGGTCCAGGGCATGACGGAGACGAGCTGGTGGCACTTCTCCTCAAGGGTCATCTCCCGCAGCAGCAGCTCGGCGCGCGTAGCGGCGGTGAGGCTGGGGTCACGGTGGCTGTCAGATGGCTTGCTCAACGTTCGTTCCTTGCATGGGAGTGCCCGGAAGCTGCCGGGAGTCCGGCCGGCGCACCTTGCCGGGCGTGTGCGAACTGGTGCCCTGCTGGGTGCCGTGTTTCATGACCGGCTGCTTTCCTGGTCGTCGAGTGATCAGGAGGCGGGGCTCGCGCACGAGCGCCGTCAGGCAGGGCGCAGACCGAGGATCGCCTCCAGCCGTCGCTCCAGGGAGGCCAAGCCCGCCGGCGACTCCTGCGGTGTCAGCGCCAGGACCAGTTCGGCTGCGGGTGCGTCGAGATACGCGGCGAGCCGTCCGGCGACCTGCGCCTCCCCTCCGGGAACGCTGCCTGTCTCGACGGTGGCTGCAACGACGGCGCCCCAGGTGTCCGGATCGTCGAGCACGTCCCGGACGGTGGCCGTCGCGTGCTGGGTGGCACCGTCCGCCATCGGATCGGGCACCTCCCAGCGGTGCTCACCGTGACCGACGGCCTTCGGCTCGGCCGTCCCGGGCAGGTGCACCAGCGCAGTGGCCCCCACCGGAACGCGAACATCGAGCCGGAACGTCCCGCCGGCCCGCTCCCAGGCGACACCGGCCTCGCCGTAGGGGCTGAGGTGGCGCGCCGAGGCGGACGTGAGGTCGGCGGACGGTCGCGGGTGGACGAGGATCTCGCGGTAGCCGGGGGCGGCGGGTGCGAGGCCGGCGACCGTGCGGTGCAGCCAGTCCGCGACGGCACCGAGCGCGTAGTGGTTGAACGACGTCATGTCACCGGGGTTGATACTGCCGTCGGGGAGCATGCTGTCCCAGCGCTCCCAGATGGTGGTCGCCCCCATGGTGACGGGGTACAGCCAGGACGGGCAGCCGGTCTGCAGCAGCAGCCGGTAGGCGACCTGAGGGTGTCCGGTCGAGGTCAGTGCGTCGGTCACCAGCGGCGTGCCGACGAACCCGGTGCTGATGCGGAATCCGCTCGCGCGTACGAGGTCCGCCAGGCGCCGGCCGGCCCGCTCGCGCTGTTCGGCTCTTGGCAGCAACGCCCACTCGATGGCCAGGGCGTAGACCGTCTGTGCGTCGGAGAGGACCCGGCCAGCCGGTGTGACGTAGGCGCGGGCGAACGCCGCACGCACCTCGGCCGCCAGGGCGCCGTACCGCTCGGCCTCGTTCTCGCGCCCCAGCACTCGCGCGGCCTCGGCCACGATTTCCGCGGAGCGTGCGAAGTACGCGGTGGCCACCACGTCCGGGTCGGCCTTGGCTCGGGAGGGGGCCTCCGGCGGAGCCGTGGGGTCGAGCCAGTCGCCGAACTGGAAGCCGCCCGACCACAGCCGGTCCGGGCCGGCAAGGTCCGCGAGCCGGTCGACCCAGGCGCGCATGCTCGGCCACTGCCGCTCCAGGACTTGACGGTCGCCTGTGCGCTGATACAGCGCCCAGGGCACGATGGTCGCGGCGTCGCCCCAGGCGGCCGCGGTCGGCGCGCGGTCGCGCAGCACGTCCGGCACGACGTAGGGCACCGATCCGTCGGGTTGCTGCTCGGCCGCCAGGTCCGCCAGCCACGACCTGAGGAACCCCGCGCTGTCGAAGAGGAAGGTCGCCGTCGGGGCGAACACCTGGATGTCGCCGGTCCAGCCGAGGCGTTCGTCACGCTGTGGGCAGTCGGTGGGTACGTCGACGAAGTTGCCGCGCATGCCCCACACCACGTTCTCGTGGAAGCGGTTGAGCAGTGTGTGGGAGGAGGCGAACCAGCCTGTGCGGCGCAGGTCCGACCCGATCACCACGGTCTCGACGTCCTCGGCACGCAGGCCTGACACGCCCGAGATCTCCGCGTAGCGGAAGCCGTGGAAGGTGAGGGACGGTTCGAGGATCTCCTCGCCCGTGCCCGCGACGAGGTACGTGTCGGTGGCTTCGGCCGCGCGCAGCGGACGGGTGCCGAGTTCGCCGTCCTCCAAGACTTCAGCATGGCGGACGATGACCTCGGCGCCGGATGCCAGGCCGCGCACCCGCAGCCGTACCCATCCCACGGCGTTCTGTCCGAAGTCGACCAGAGTCCGGCCCGACGGTGACGTCCACACCTTCTCGGCCGCAAGGACGCAGCTGACCCGGACGGGCGGTCCTTCCGGGGCAACGAGGCGGGTGAGGTCGCCCGCCACCACCTCGACCGAACCGGTTGCCGGGCGCCAGCCTCGGCCGCGGCGACGCAGGTCGGTTCGCTGGCCGTCATAGAGGTCGTCGGCGAGGACCTCGCTCTCCCGCGCGTCCCATGTGCCGTCGGTGGCGAGTACATGAACCCGCCCGTCGGTGGTGGTGACTTCCAGCTGGGCCAGCAGGGCCAGTCGGTCGCCGTACAGGGCACGCTCGCCGTTGAAGCCCAGTCGGCCCCGGTACCAGCCGTTGCCGAGCAGGACCTCCAGCACGTTCTCCCCGCTGCGGACCAGTTCCGTCACGTCGTACGTCTGATAGCGCAGCCGGTGTTCGTAGGAGGTCCATCCGGGGGCGAGCTCGATGTCTCCCACGCGGTGACCGTTGAGGGTAGCTGCATAGACGCCATGGGCGGTGGCATAGAGACGAGCCGTGTACACCTCTCCCGGCACCTTGAGCGATCCGCTCAGTACTGGAGCGGGCATGCGCATACCGCCGACGCCGACCGGGCTGATGAAGTCCGCCGTCCAGTCGGTGGTGCGGAGCAGCCCTGCCTCCACCACGACGCGTTCGCTCCACTCGCTCCAGTGGTCCTCGCAGGCGACGCGAACCCGCACGGCGGCGGACTCCCGCGAGGTCAAGGCCCGAGCCGGCCACGGGACCAGGACCTGCTCGGAGCTCTCGACCCGGTACGTCTCGGCGGACCCGCCCCGCAGGATGTCGATTTCGTACGCCGTCTGCCGGTAGCCCGCGTCAGCGTGCAGGACCGACCACGACAGACGGGGAGAGTCGGTTCCGACTCCACGAATCGGCGAAGGATCCGTGAAGTGCTCGAACCGAGGGGCGCAGGGGGCTGCAGCCACGACCATGCAAGTCTCCAGACTTCGCGGGCATTGGTGACCGGGCCCGAGACGGGCATCTGCGGCTCCGCTCAGGACGCCCGCATACACAGGGAGGAAGCCACCTGGCGGACCGGTTTGTGTAATGTTCTACACCGGGGAGCGTAAGGAGCTGCCCGAATTCGTGTCAAGGGAACGGGAGGTACCGATCGATGGGGAGTCAGCCGGAGGCGGCACTTGTAGCATGGCGCGAATGGACAGCAGCGGCGCCGATGTCGGCCTGGAGGGTGGCATGACCGCGCCACTCGACAGGAGGAAGGCTCATCTCGCGAGTTCCGGCGGCACCACGCAGCCTTCCAAAGGCCGACGGGTGAGGATTCAGGATGTCGCCAAAGAGGCGCAGGTCTCGGTGTCGGCCGTATCCAAGGTGCTGCGCGACGCCTATGGCGTCAGCGCGGAGATGCAGGCCAAGGTCACCGCGGCGATCGAGAAGCTGGGCTACCGGCCGCAGGCCGGCGCGCGTGCCATGCGGGGCCGTTCCTACACCGTCGGCGTCATGCTCGTGGCTCTGTCGCACCCCTTCCAGCCGGAGATCGTCGAAGGGGTCACGGACGAGCTGGAGCCGACCCCCTATCAGGAAATACTCGTCACCGGCGGCCTATCGGCCGAGCGTCAGCAGCGCAGCATCGAGGCCCTCGTCGACCGCCAGGTCGACGGCCTCATCATCATCGCGCCCCAGATGGACACCGCCTGGCTCGAACAACTCGGGGCCAGCCTGCCCACTGTGGTCGTTGCGCGTCATGGCGGTGCCACGTCCTTCGACACCGTTGTCGACGACGACCAGGGCGGCGCCCGACTGATGGTCGACCACCTGGTGAGCCTCGGCCATCGGCGCATCCTGCACACCAGCCACCCGGCCGGCGGCCTGGAGCGCCCGCACGTCCTCGCACACACCGCACGGTGCGACGGGTACATCCGGGCCATGCGGCGCCATGGCCTCGAGCCGGACGTCATCGAGACGGCATACACGGAGGAGGGCGGCTACCGGGCGGCCGTCGAAGCGCTGTCCAGGCCGACCCTGCCGACGGCGATCTTCGCAGGTGCCGACATCGCGGCTCTCGGCGTCCTGCGAGCGGCGGAGGAGCGGGGCCTGCGCGTGCCGGAAGAGCTCACCGTGACCGGCTATGACAACGTCAATGCCTCGTCGATCGGACGGGTCTCCCTCACGACGGTCGATCAGTCGGGCCACCTCACCGGCCAGATGAGCGCGCGCATCCTCCTTGAGCGACTGAACGGCCGCACGCAGCCGACCCACTACGTCCTGGCGCCCAGGCTCGTTCCTCGCGGCACGAGCGCCGCCGCGGCCGTCGGCCTCACGACGGGTGTCGCGCGCTCCTCGTAGGCCTGGCGTGCCACGCTCCCCTTGCGCAGCTGCCCGCCGCGGTGTGGAACATTGCACCTTCCCGGCGGTAGCGGCCGATCCCCGCGACCGCGGCACACCGGTCGCCATCGCCGTTCTCCCGGCGACGCATAGTTGGATGGACCAAGACATGCCTGGTGGTGGCCGGTGCGGCTTAACCACCTGAAGATCACACTACGGGCATGTTACGGAACCGTTACCGCCTGGGGTTGCCGGGATCCCTTGACTGGTTCCCGGCGTCTCCGTAGCTTGCCGCGTAGAACATTGCACACATCACATCGTCCAGTTCGCGCCATCCCTCATCGGGCGCTGGACAGATCTGCGTCGGCCGGCATGTAACCAGGCCGCAACTTCATTCGCGTCCGAAGGAGTCCACAATGCGGCGCACTACTCGACCTGCCGCCACGGCAGTCACGATGACCACAGCCCTGGCCGCACTCGTCGCCCTGAGCGGCTGCACCGACGCGAGTTCCACCTCGGGGAACGCCGGCGGCAAGGGCACACTCACGCTCGGCATGACCCAGGACATCCAGGGCTGGGACCCCGTGAACCAGCCCAGCTACCAGGGCTGGGGCGCCGCGGCGGTGTACGAGTCCCCCTTCCGGTGTGACGCCCTGGGCAAGCCCCAACCCGCTGCCGCGAAGACATGGACCTTCAAGTCGGACAACACCGGCGTGACGATGCACCTGCGCCCGGGCATGAAGTTCTCGGACGGGACGCCGGTGAACTCGGCGGCCGTGAAGGAGGCGGTCAAGTACGCGGCGACGCACGGCGCCAGCACCGCCCGCTTTGTCGGCATGCAGGTCTCCACGCCGGACGACCTGACCGCCGTGATCTCCACGAAGCCGAACCCGCTGCTCACCGCGCGCCTGTGCGATCTCAAGCTGGCCAGTCCGAAGTACCTGGCCTCCGGCAACCGCAACAAGGCTCCGGTCGGCTCGGGCCCGTACACACTCGACGCATCGGCGACGACCGGTGGCTCGGTCTACACCTTCGTCAAGAACGACACGTACTGGGACGCCAAGTCGTTCCCGTACAAGAAGCTCGTGCTGAAGGTCATCACCAGCGAGACAGCGACGATCAACGCGCTCAAGACCGGGCAGATCGACGGCTCCCTCATCACACAGGCGACGTACAGCCAGGCCAAGTCGTCCGGACTGAAGATCCAGACGCAGCCGAGCGAGGTGGCCCGACTCCTGCTGACCGACCACCTGGGCAAGAAGATCCCCGCTCTGGGCAACGTGGACGTCCGCCGCGCGATGAACATGGTGTTCGACAAGGACGCCATGGCGAAGAACCTCTTCCGAGGGCTGGCCACCCCGACCCCGCAGATCTTCCGTCCCGGCTCCGCGGCGTACGTCAAGGACCTCAAGGACCCCTACCCCTACGACGTCGAGGCCGCGAAGGCCCTGATGAAGAAGGCGGGATACGCGAACGGCTTCAGCATCGAGATCCCGTACCTGCAGGGGCAGAACCTGGACGCGCTGATGCCGGTCGTCGAGCAGCAGCTGGGCCTGCTGAACATCAAGGTCAAGCAGGTCACCCTGTCCGGCCCGAACGCCATCAGCGAACTGCTCAGCGGCAAGTACCCCATCCCCATGTGGGTGCTCGGGAACTACGGCGAGTCGCGGCTGGACATCGCCGACTACATCCTGCCCGACGGCATCTGGAACGTCATGCACCAGACCGACCCGACGGTGGCCGGGCTCTGGAAGAAGGTCCTGACCGACAATCCGCAGCAGTCGGCCAAGGATCAGCAGGCCATCAACCGCTACGTCGTCGACCAGGCCTGGTTCGTTCCGATGGTGTCCACGGGCACCATCTACGCCTACAACTCCAAGCTCAAGGTCCGGAAGTCCACCGACCCGTCCGGCCTGCACCCGCTCCTGTGGGACTTCCAGTAGCCCCGTGGGCATGAACGATTGGAGTCACAGGTGTTGGTTTCTGTGGTGAAGAAGCTGGTCCGCTCGGTGGGCGTACTGCTCGTGGTCAGCTTCGCGACCTTCGTCCTGATGTACGGCAACGGACCCGGGATCGCGCGGGGCGTCCTGGGCACGAGGGCCAGCGAGGCCGACGTCCGGGCGGAGGTGGTCAGACTCGGTCTGGACAAGCCGCTCCTGGTGCAGTACGGCGATTGGCTCAAGGGCGTCGTCACGGGCAACCTCGGGGACTCCTTCTTCACGGGCCAGTCCGTGACGTCGGCTCTCTCCTCCCGGGTACCGGTGACCCTCACCCTGATCGTCCTGTCGCTCCTGCTGACAGCGGTGGCGAGCGTCCTTCTCGGCGTCGCCGCCGCCGTCCGCGGCGGATGGATCGACCGGGTGGTGCAGTTCCTGTCCGTCCTGGGAGCGGCCGTGCCGGCCTTCATCATCGCGATCGGCCTCGTCTTCGCCTTCGCCGTGTCGGTCCGGCTGCTCCCGGCGACGGGATACGTCTCACCGGACCAGAGCGTCAGCGGATGGCTCAAGTCGGTCACCCTGCCGGTCATCGCCCTCCTCATCGGATCCATCGCCAACGCCGCGGCGCAGTTCCGCGGAGCGGTCCTGGACACGCTCTCCCAGGACTTCGTACGGACGCTGCGGGCGCGTGGGATCCCGGAATCGCGGGTCGTCTTCCGGCACGTGCTGCGCAACGCCGCCGGTCCCGGTCTCACCGCCCTGAGCCTGCAGACCCTCGGCCTCATCGGAGGGGCAGTGATCATCGAGCAGGTCTTCGCCCTGCCGGGCCTGGGAGACCTGAGCAACACCTCGGCCCAGAAGGGTGATGTGCCCCTGGTGATGGGGTGCGTGCTGGTGACGATCGTGGTCGTACTCGTCGTCAACCTGCTCGGCGACCTCGTCACGGCAGCGGTCAACCCGAAAGCGAGGACGCGATGACCACGACACCCCCGCTGGAGACGGCCGTTCTTGTGCAGGCGGCCGCGAAGAGGAGGTCCCTCTTCCGGCGCCTGATCACCAACCCGCAGGGTGCGGTCTGCCTCGTCTTCCTGCTCTTTGTGCTGTTCCTGGGCCTGTCCAGCTCCTGGCTTGCCCCCCACGGCCCGAACGTGACGGACCTCAACGCGGTGAACGCGTCCCCGTTCAGCTCCGGGCATCTCCTCGGGGCGGACTCGACGGGGCGGGACATCCTGTCCCGGCTGATGTGGGGCACCCGCCAGACGCTGCTCGCCTGTGTGGTGGTGCTCGTCGTCTCCATGGTGCTCGGAGTGACCAGCGGCCTCGCCGCCGGCTTCTACCGTGGCAGGGTCGACGCGGTGCTGAACTGGGTCTCCGACGTGGTCATGTCGACGCCCGGCGTCATCCTGCTCATCGCCCTGTACGCACGGACCGGGTCGAACGTCGTCGCCGCCATGGCCGTGTTCGGGCTGATCGTCGCACCGTCGTACTTCCGCCTGGTCAGGTCCGTCGTCATCGGGGTCCGCGGCGAGCTCTACGTGGACGCGGCAAAGGTGGTCGGGCTCTCCGACCTGCGGATCGTCGGCCGTCACGTGCTGTGGGCCGTCCGCGCGCCGGTCGTCATCCAGAGTTCGTTCGTCCTCGCCGCGGGTATCGCGATGGAAGCCGGCCTGGGCTTCCTCGGTCTGAGCAACCCTGCCAAGGCATCCTGGGGTGGCGTCCTGCAGGAAGCCTTCGGCAACATCTACAACAACAAGGCCGGAGTCCTGTGGCCGGCCCTCCTCATCAGTCTGACCGTCCTGGCGCTCGTCCTGCTCGGCAACGCCCTGCGCGATGTGCTCCAGTCGTCGGCCCACAGCAGGACGCTGTCCCCGCGCCGACGCCGCGAACTGACCCGGCAGGCGCAGGAGCAACGCCAGTCGACCACCGCGGACCCCGCTGCCACACCGGCCGACACGGTCCTGTCGATCCGCGGCCTGCGCATCGGCTACCCGGACGGCGAGAACAGCGTCCGCGAGGTCGTGCATGGCGTCGACCTGGACGTACGGCGCGGCGAGATCCACGGCCTGGTGGGCGAGTCAGGCTCCGGCAAGTCCCAGATCGCCTTCTCGACCCTGGGCATCCTGCCCCGCGAGGCGGTCGTCCTCGGCGGCAGCATCGTGCTGGACGGCAAGGACCTGCTGGCCGACGACCAGCAGCTGTACGCGGCACGCGGCCGGCGCATCGCCTACGTGCCGCAGGAACCCATGTCGAACCTCGACCCCTGCTTCACGGTCGGCGCGCAACTCACCCACGGCCTGCGCGCGGTGAAGAAGACGTCCAAGCAGGAAGCGGAAAGGGAGCTGCTGAGACTGCTCGCACGGGTCGGCATCAAGGATCCCGAACGGGTCTTCCGCCAGTATCCGCACGAGATCTCCGGCGGCATGGCACAGCGCGTGCTCATCTGCGGCGCGGTGGCCTCGGACCCCGACCTGATCGTGGCCGACGAGCCCACGACGGCCCTGGATGTGACCGTGCAGGCCGAGGTGCTGGAACTGCTGCGCGAACTGCGCGACGAACGCGGACTCGCGGTGATCCTCGTGACCCACAACCTCGGTGTCGTGGCGGACATCTGCGACACGGTCAGCGTCATGCACGACGGCCACATCGTGGAACGCAGCGACGTGGACGCGCTCTTCGAGTCCCCCGCCGAGGACTACACCCGGGAACTGCTCTCATCGGCACGCCGTGTCGAGATCGCGGAGGTATGAGGTGCCAGAGCCGGTACTGAAGGTCGACAACCTCGTCGTCCGCTACGGCGGCCGGAAGGGCGCCGGGACCACAGTGATCGACGACGTCTCCTTCGACCTGCACGCCGGGGAGACACTGAGCCTGGTCGGCGAGTCCGGTTCGGGCAAGACCACCATCGGCCGCGCCGTCCTCGGGCTCGCGCCGGTCACAGCAGGCTCGATCACCTTCCGCGGCGAGACCATCAGCAACATCTCCCGCGCCCGCCGACGCAAGGTCGCCCGCGACATCCAGGTCATCTTCCAGGACCCCTACTCGTCGCTGAACCCGTCGATGCAGGTCGAAGACATCCTCGTCGAACCCCTCGTCGCGGCCGGATCCGAGGGTGGCCGGACACAGGTACGGGAGCTGCTGGACGCCGTCGGTCTCCCGGCAGACTCCGGCGGGAGGTACCCGCGGGAGTTCTCCGGCGGTCAGCGGCAACGGATCGCGATCGCTCGCGCCCTCGCCCTCGATCCCTCGGTCATCATCTGCGACGAACCCACCAGCGCTCTGGACGTGACCACCCAAGCCCGCGTCCTGACGCTCCTGCAGGACATCCAGCGCCGGACGGGCGTGGCCTACCTGTTCATCAGCCACGACCTGGGCGTCGTGAACGAGGTGAGCGACCGGATCGCCGTCCTCCATCAGGGGCGCATCGTGGAGATCGGCAAGGCACACGACGTCGCGACGAACCCGCAGCACCCTTACACCCGCAAGTTGCAGATGGCGGCTCCCGTCGCGGATCCGAAGAAGCAACGCATCCGGCGCGCCAAGCGGCTGCAACTCGACACCGCGGAGCTTTCCGACCTCAAGGGGAACTCATGAAGACACACGAAACGGCCGGTGACGACAGGTCGCACGGTTCCCCGGCGGGGGCATGGTCAAGACGCCATTTCGTCCGCAACGCGACAGCCGGCGCCGTGGTGGTGCTGGGCGCGTCGTCGATCCGGGTCCCCAGCGCCGCGGCCGCATCCCGGCCGCAGTGCACGGCGCGCGTGAGCGGCGGGCCGATATGGGTCACGCCCGACTGCGACGACCCCCTGTACAACCAACCTGTGATCGACAGCGAAACGGACCTCACCACACCGGTACCACACCGCAAGGTAGCGGGTCACTTCGCGGGCACGGACAAGAAGTTCACCCTCTGCCTCCCCTCGAAGAGGAAGTGGCAGGGCCGCTTCTTCCACAAGGCGTATCCGCTGCAGGACGAGAACCCAGCCGCCGAGGACATCGCCTTCGGCGCGGACAGCGGCGCGTACGTCGTGCAGACGAACGGCGGGATCGGTTACCGCGTGGACGCGGCCACGGCAAAGTTCTCCCGGACGTACGCGGCGCGGTACTACGGCTGGAAGCGGCGGCGCATCTACGGCTACGTCTACGGCGGCAGCGGCGGTTCCTACCAGACCATCGGCGCCATCGAGAACACCTCGGGCGTGTGGGACGGTGCGGTGCCCTTCATCCCTGGCACGCCGGCCTCCGTCCCCAACAGCTTCACCGTCCGCGCCCTTGCCCGGCTCGTCCTGCGGAACAAGGCTCCCCTGATCGCCGACGCCGTGGCACCCGGTGGCAGCGGCGACCCGTACGCGCATCTCAACGAGGTGGAGGGGGCCATGCTGCGCGAAGCCACGGAGATGGGTGTCCCGCTCCGTGCGTGGGAGGACTACCGCTACGTGCTGGGGCTGACCGCCCCCGACGGCCTTCTCGGGTTCACAGCCCTCGTGCGCAGCATGGATCCCACCTATGCGGACGATTTCTGGGGTACGCCGGGCTACCTCGGCACCGAGCAGTCACCCCTCGGCGATCTGATCCGTGCCGCGCGAATCGACCATCAGACCACGGTCAAGCAGATCAACCGGGACACCCAGAACAAGCCGACGAGGCTTGTCCTCGACACCGCGCCGTCCCAGCCGGACACGACGGGACTGGATTTCACCGCCTACGAAAGCGACGGCACGACGGTCATCGGAACGCTGTCGGGTTCACTCGACCCGACCACGCGGGTCCTCACCCTCGACAGCGGGAACGACGCCGGGGTGCTGGCCGCCCTCGGTACCGGCGACAAGCTGCACATGCGCAACCGATGGTCCCTCGCCTTCCGCGCCTACCACCGCTACCAGGTTCCGACCCGGCCCGGCTTCTACGCCTGGGACCAGTACCGGGGCTCCGACGGGCAACCCCTCTACCCGCAGCGCAAGGTCCAAGTCGGCCCCGCTATCTCCGCGTCCACCAGCGGCGGCGGCACGCACACGGGCAGGATCAACGGCAAGGTCATCGTCGTCGCCAACCTCCTCGACACCGACGCCTACCCCTGGCCCGCCGACTGGTACCGCGCGCGGGTCAAGGAAGCCCTCGGCAAGGGATACGACGACGACTTCCGCCTCTGGTTCAACGACAACGCCGACCACCTCGAAGGCCCCGTCACCGGTGCTCGCGCGGCGCGGCTCGTCGAGTTCACCGGCATCCTGCAGCAAGCGCTGCGCGACCTGAGTGCCTGGGTGGAGAAGGGTGTGGCACCGGCGCGCTCGACTCCTTACCGCGTGGACGACAGCCAGGTCGAGGTGCCGGAGAGCGCCACGGCCCGCCGGGGAATCCAGCCCGTCGTCGATCTGACCGTCGACGGCACCGACAGGGTCGATGTGGCCGTCGGCCGGTCCGTCACCTTCAAGGCCAGGATCGAGGTCCCGCCCGCCGCCGGCCGCATCGTGACGACGGAATGGGACTTCGCCGGCACCGGCACCTTCACGCCCAAGTCCTTCGGGCAACCTCGCCGAACCGTCGAGCTGAGTCAGACGTTCACCTACACCAAGCCGGGCACGTACTTCCCGGTGCTGAGGGCGACGGCGCAGCGGCAGGGCGACACCGCAACCCCCTTCGCCCGGGTGGCGAACCTCGGCCGGGTGCGCGTCGTCGTCCGCTAGAGATTCCCTTTCGCCTCCACGCCGTGGCCCGCTCGTACCAGAATGTCCGATCGATTATTGGAGTCCGTCATGGCTTACGGCCCTTCGTCCGTTCTGGGCGAGGTACTGCGCAACAAGCAGGCCGAGGCGGTGGTCCGCAAGTACGCACCGCGTCTCGACAAGGAGATCGAGACTGTCCAGATGCGGTACGGCACGCTCGCGCAGGTGACCACGATGCTGGAGGGGATAAGGACCGACCGCGCGGCCCGCGACGCCCTCTACGCCGAGCTGGCCACCCTCGAAGAGCCGGACGATGAGGCGGCTTCGCCCCACGCCGAGGAGATCATCCCGGTCGCGGACTACGAGTCGGAAGACGTGCCTTTCGGCAGCGCCCAACTGGTTGCCGCGTCGCACGGCACCCTGTGGCGGACCTTCGAGCTGGAACTGCACGGCCCGGCGCACGGCAACCCCTTCACCGCTGTCACGCTGCAGGCCGAGTTCCGCAACGGCGACCGCTCGGCGACGGCGCACGGCTTCTACGACGGCGAGGGCGTGTACCGCGTCCGGTTCCTGCCGGACGCGGAGGGTGAGTGGTCGTTCCGGACGACCAGCAACGCCCGTTCCCTGGACTCGGTGACCGGCACCTTCCACTGCGGCCCGGCCCGCCCGGACGACCATGGCCCGGTCCGCGTCCATGCGGGCGCCCACTTCCAGCACGCCGACGGCACGCGCTTCCTCCCTCTGGGCACCACCCTGTACGCCTGGACCCACCAGGGTGCGGAGCTGGAGAAGCAGACCCTCGCCACGCTCGCGGGCAGCCCGTTCAACAAGGTCCGGATGTGCGTCTTCCCGAAGTGGTTCGTCCACAACGAGACCGAGCCGCCCCGCTACCCCTTCGCGGGTTCCGTCGAGGAGGGCTGGGACTTCCAGCGGCCCAACCCCGCGTACTTCCAGGACCTGGAGCAGCAGATCGCCCAGCTCGGCGCCCTCGGTATCCAGGCCGACCTCATCCTCTTCCATCCGTACGACCGCTGGGGCTTCTCCACCATGTCCCCAGCCGAGGACGACCGCTACCTGCGCTATGTGGTCGCCCGGCTCGCCGCCTACCCCAACGTGTGGTGGTCCCTGGCCAACGAATACGACCTGCTGTGGTCCAAGTCGACCGACGACTGGCACCGGATCGCCGCGGTGGTCGGCGACCACGACCCGCACGGCCACCTGATCAGCGTGCACAACTGGGTGGAGCTGTGGGACAACGACGCCGACTGGGTCACGCACGCCAGCATCCAGCGCGCGCCTGAGGGCACTCGCGAATGGCGCGAGCGCTGGGGCAAGCCCGTCGCCGTCGACGAGCTGGGCTACGAGGGGGACATCGAGTGGGGCTGGGGCAACCTCAACCCTCAGGAGATGGTGCGCCGCTGCTGGGAGGGCGTCGTCCGCGGCGGATACGTCACCCACGGCGAGTGCTTCCTGGCGGACGACGACGTGCTGTGGTGGGCGAAGGGCGGAGTCCTCAAGGGCGAGAGCACGGCCCGGCTTGAGTTCCTGCGGACCATCATGGAGGACATCCCGTCGGACGCGGCGGGCATCGATCCGCTGCCGTCCGACTTCGACGTCCCGGTGGGCGGAGTCGAGGGGCGCTACTACCTGGCCTACTGCGGCATCATGCAGCCCCGCCTGCGCACCTTCCATCTTCCCCAGGGAAGCCGCTTCCGGGCCGACATCATCGACACCTGGAACATGACCGTCACCGAGCTCCCCGACCTCTACGAGGGCACGTGCACGGTGTCCCTGCCCGGCCGGCCGTACCTCGCTGTCCGCCTGCGTGCAGTGGAGCGCCGATGACACCCGGGCCGGGAATCGCTTCGGCACGCGTGCTGTTCGGCGCGGCCTACTACCCCGAATACCATCCCGCCGAGCTGAGGAAGACGGATCTCGACCTGATGGCCGAGGCGCGCTTCTCCGTCATCCGGGTCGGCGAATCCGTCTGGTCCACCTGGGAGCCCGACGACGGTCACTTCGATCTGGACTGGCTGCAGCCGACGCTCGACGGTGCCCACGAGCGCGGAATCGGCGTCATCCTCGGCACCCCCACGTACGCGGCACCGCCGTGGCTCGTCCGCCTCTATCCGGAGATCGCCGGTGAGTTGGAGAGCGGCCGGCGTATGGGCTGGGGCGCCCGCCAGGAGATGGACTTCACCCACGCGGCGTTCCGCTTCCACGCAGAGCGCGTCATCCGCAAGGTCGTCGCGCGCTACGTCGGCCACCCGGCCGTGATCGGATTCCAGGTCGACAACGAGCCGGGCCTGCACCTGCTGCACAACCACGGTGTCTTCCAGCGCTTCGTGAACCGGCTGCGCGCACAGTACGGCGACATCGAGAGGCTCAACGAGGAGTGGGGCCTGGTCTACTGGTCGCACCGGCTCACGGACTGGGCCGATCTGTGGACCCCGGACAACAATGCCCAGCCGCAGTACGAGCAGGCCTGGCGGCGGTTCCAGGCCGACCAGGTCGGCGAGTTCATCGGCTGGCAGGCCGACATCGTCCGCGAGTACACCCGCCCCGACCAGTTCGTCACCACGTGCATCGACTACGGCCGGCCTGCCGTGGCCGACGACGACCTGACCCGGCGTCTCGACGTCACCGCCGGCAACGCGTACTACGTGATGCAGGACGGTCTGTCCCTGCCGGCGCGGCCCCGGCGCGGCGAGGGGCAGACCTGGGCGGCGCAGGATGTCTGGGAGTTCTACCGAACCGCGGACCGGATGTACTCCTCCCGCCAGGAGCCGTTCCTCGTCACCGAGACCAACGCCCAGGCCGTCGGCCCGTCCTGGATCAACCAGCCCGCCTACGACGGCCAGTGGCGCCAGGCCGCCTGGGCCCTGGTCGCCAGGGGCGCATCGATGATCGAATACTGGCACTGGCGGACGCTGACCTTCGGCGTCGAGACGTACTGGGCGGGCGTGCTGCCGCACAGCGGCCGTCCCGGCCGCACCTATCGGGAGGTCGCCCGCATCGGCGCCGAGCTGGAGCGCGCAGGGAGTCTGGTGGCCACCCTCGTCCCGGACGCCGACGTCGCGATGCTGTACTCGCACCCCAGCAAGTGGGCCATGACCGACCAGCCGGCCATCAGCGCGCCGGACGGCGGTCCGGATCCGCGCTCGTACGAGACCATCTTCGGCGCCTTCTACCGGAGCGCGTTCGACGCCGGCCTGCAAGCCCGGGTGCTGCACGCCGGGCAGACCACCGCCGAGAATCCGGCAGAGTTGGCCGGGAAGCATTCGGTGCTGGCGGCCGCCGGGCTCTATATCGCCGACGACGCCACGCTGGACTGGCTGCACTCGTACGCCGATGCCGGTGGCCACCTGGTCCTCGGTCCGCGCTCCTGCTACGCGGACCACGAAGCTCGTGCCAGGCGCGAGATCCAGCCCGCCCGTCTCGCGGATGCGGCCGGAGCCTGGTACGACGAGTTCAGCACGCTCGACGCCGACTTGGCGGTTCGGGCGGGGGACGATTCGCCCTTGCCGCTGCCCGAGGGCGCGGCCGGCACCCATTGGGCGGACGGACTCCACGCGGACACCGCCACCGTGCTCGCCGGCTACGACGACCCGCACTTCGGGCAGTTCGCCGCCATCACCACGAAGGCGCACGGCAAGGGTCGGATCACGTACGTGGGCACCGTCCCCAACGCTGCTCTCGGCGAGAGCCTGTTCCGGTGGCTGCTTCCGGATACCGGGCCGTGGGGGTCGCTCCCGACCGGTGTCACCGCCACCGGCGCGACCGCGCAGGACGGCCGTCGGGTCCGTTTCCTGCACAACTGGTCCTGGCAGGAGACGGCGGTGACCGTCCCCGTCCCGGTCAGCGACGTTCTGGACGGAGCCAGCTATGAACCGGGTACCCAGGTGCCGCTCGGCCCCTGGGATGTCCGGGTCCTACGGGAGACGTGATCACGAAGCCCCGACGGTAGGGGCCTGACGCGTCAAAGAAGCCTGCGGTTCGGCTTCATCGGGCCGAACCGCAGGCTTCTTCATACGCGTCAGGCAGAGTTTCAGTCGACATAGTCGTGGATGCCGGGACCCGGCGGTACGACCGGCCTCCGCCCAGGTGATCTCGCCGCCAACGCGGGGTTGTACGAGGAAGCGCCGACAGCCGGGCTCGACCAGCTGGAGGCCGGCCACGTAGCGGTCCAGGAAGGAAATGACGGCGCCCTTGGAGTAGTGGTTAAGGGACGCAGTGGCCTTGCCGTCGGCGGGGACTCCGCCCCGCTGCTCCCACACGATGGTCGCACCGCGGTCGATCATGACCAGCCATGGCGGCTCGGTGTCCGGCAGGAGGAGTTCGTAGGCGAGGTCGAGGTGGCCGGAGTCGGCGAGCACGGGCAGTAGGTACGGGGTGGCCAGAAAGCCGGTGCCCGGATGCGTGCCCAACTCGCGTATGAATGCGGCCAGTCGGTCCGCGGCCTGGGCCGCCGTTCGGCGCCGACGAGTCCGAACGCCAGCGCGGGTACGTGGTCGAACTGCGTGAGCGGCGCATCGGCGTATTCGGCCTCCCCTGCGGTCCGGACCTGCGCACCCAGACGGCGGTAGCGTTCGGGATCCGCGACGCCAGCTCCGCGCTGTGGGCGTAGAAGGCGGTGGCCACGGCTCCGTGGTCCAGCGAGGCGAGGTGAGGCCGACACTTCCTTCAGGTGGGCGTTGCACGGGGTCAGG
>Ga0307518_10001445_pt1 | contig 17653 bp, 9 predicted proteins | sample 25_EM_MG_FD_203889 | JGI IMG/M metagenome (GOLD analysis project Ga0307518, IMG submission 203889) | Populus trichocarpa ectomycorrhiza microbial communities from riparian zone in the Pacific Northwest, United States - 25_EM | ecosystem: Host-associated > Plants > Roots > Unclassified | place...
ATTACTTTGCACTTTTGGATGCATAAAATCAGCTGCCAGAAGATCCACAAGTGCCATGTAGATTAGGATACCAGCTGATGCAGCATTGAAAATTCCTTCGACAATAAGAGCATTAGGACTGCTCTCATTATAGACATTTGTTATGCCTATGCCAGTTGCAATGCCAACTGGGGTTGTTAGAGAGAAGAAGAGTGTCATTATCACAATAGATTTGGTCTTGAATTTCGCCTAGAAACATAAAAACAAGTGTATCGATTGACACTTATTTAGAGAAAATATTCAATTTTAGACTATATAAAAAAGGTAGCATATATAGTTAGAAACAAGGCTATGCCTTTACCTGAGTAATGCATCCACCGAGTCCCATACCCTCAAAAAATTGGTGAAAGCTTAGGGCAGCCACTAGAGGTCTTATTGTCTTGGGACTTTCAGAAGCTCCTAAAGAAACTCCTATAATCACAGAGTGCACCACAATTCCCAACTCCAAAACCTAAGAAAAACACAAACATGAATTAAGTATCCTACAGTGTAGTAAATCTTTAAATTAAGAAGAAAAAAAATAACAATGACAAGTGCATGCATGTCCTCTCCTCTAAAAGTTGTTAGGTTTGAGCCTCTCCTTTGTAACGAAAGAGAAAAACAATTACCTGTGTAATAACGCGATGGCGAATAAGCTGAGATGGACCAGAACCTGAACTATCCACTATGCCATGAGAATGGCCATGAGTTGCATGAGTATGAACATGACCCTCATGAGCCTCTACTGCTGCCTTCTCCTTATCCCCACTCTCCTCTGATTGAGCCTTGATGAGGTGAAACCTAGTAAAATAAGAAGTTGCAAGACAATCCACCATTAAAGTCCCAATCGCCGACACCATTGCCACGAACCCCGTGAAGGGAAAGTTACCCCAAGGATTTTCACCAAGGCATGGCGATGTCAAGCTATCAAAAGCATCAGGAAGCACGTGAATAAAGCCTGTCGACAATATAACACCGGCTGCAAAAGCTTTGATGATGAAGAAAATATTCTTTTCAGGGCTAAGAGCAGGGATAGACGTTTTTCCAAGAATTGGAAGACAAACTCCAACTGCACCAGCAAAAAGGATAGAAGCAATTGCTACGGCTTTGTATTTCAAGGCCTCAGATTTATTTCTGTCTCCTCCTCCTCCTCCTGCATCACATGTGCATTCTCCTAAAGCAAAGAGCAGGGAGTAGTAGAAGCAAGCAAATGAAGGTTAAATAAAATGTGATAAAATTCTGCATGGTGATGGGATCAAGAGAAGAATTGTTAGCAAAGTGAAGGAAAAGGGATCGAAGATGTAGGCAGGCAGTTCTTGAGGCAGATTCTGTGTGAAAATATTGCTATTGTACTTTGATTCATACAGAGTAATGTGATTCCCTCTCTTACTCTTTATAAATTGCTGTACACTATTCGGATGGAATCATGAATTTTCGATTTTGTTTTTTAAATTAGGACAATTATTTACATAGAGGGAGGTGAATTACCAAGGGGGTATGAAAATATATCTTGTTTGTTATGGTAGGGTGAGTGAATTGATGAGAAATGCAGGGTTAAACAGGTAATTGTCTTGTCCTAATGATCACGTAATGAAATGTTTTAATTCACTACAGTCGGCAGCTTACATATCTGCGCACGATTAAATATTTAAAATATAAGAGATTTCCATGATCTTTTATCGCATGCATTCGCAAGCAAGCAAGCTGATTATTCCCATTGATATCATTATATTGGAATCTAGTCTTGAGTTTTTTTCTTTTTTAACTAGGATGGATGTTGACTTTATTAAGTGATTTTTATTTTTTATTTTTTTTTATCTAGGATGGATGTTGACCTTATTAATTAAGTGATTCAGTCGTCCGACTCGCGCCCGAGTAATTAAACCTTATCATATCTAATTTCAATATAGTGAGGCGATATTATATCTCTGTTCGTTGTTTTATATATATATATATATATATATAGAGGAGTAGCAGTCCTCTCTCCATTACTCTCTCATCACCAAGAAAATAAAGAAAGAAAAGAAAAGAAACTAAGCAGTCAAGTGGGAGAAAAAGAAAAATCATAATCCAGCAAATATAACGTGCGTGCTAGGCTCGTGATTTGTTTCTTAATTCGAAGTCGAAACTCATTTGAAATTTATTTTTTAATTAAGGCCTTCGAGAGTCTAACGCCAAGTGGATATATAATCGAACATTTGGTAAATAAAAACAAATTATGTGGAAATAATTTTATTGAAGTGTCTTCCACATGGGCCAGCTGTAAGATGGCATAAAATAGGAATTGTTTTGGAACGTATTGGAATTCTACCACGTGCTGTTACTGCTCCGAAGAAACCTTGGATAGAACAATCCTTAAAGTAACGGACCTTGCATTGCCAAAGATAAAATCAATAGAACCTTGGATACAACAATCCTTAAACTGATGGCGACCCTCTATATATCATCATGTAGGGTCCCTGTCATGTGCTCCGAAGAATCTCAATCTTTGGTCAGTTGTGTTTATTTTTTTAATAATTATATATTTGAATCTCATTAAAATTATTAAAAATTTACATGATTATTAATTTTAAAATCTATAAAATTAATCGAGATCAACCTATCCAACCACCAACATTAATAAAAATAAAAATAAAAATCCACGCCCAAGAAAACAGCTTGGTCTCCAGATATTCTAAGTGCCTCTGCCTGGGCTCCAATATCACCAGGGCTTGTTGGGAATAACGACTTTGTCACTAATATAAACAAGCCAGCACAATCAAGGTTGGGTGAGTTGGTTCGCAAGTGTCACCTTACTATCGAATTTATATACTAAAATAAATTATCTAGAAGAAAACTTAACTATTTAGTAGTAAATGCCAGAGTGGATCGATCCAAATTATGGTCCTTGTTTGGCTATAATTCGCAACAAAATCAATAGCTGATTGAATTCTTGTGAAATTACAACATCCGTTTCGATCAACGCAAATGGTTGTGGTAATAAAATATAGTTATACCTTTATAAATTAAAAGTACCATAAATAACATCAAAATGTATTAATTTATCGAGATATTATTTAAACTTCAAATTTAAATCCAACACAACTATTATTAAATCAAGGGTATTGATTTACCTAATATTGATTTATCTAATATTTACTTTGATTTTTTATACATATAAAAAAAAACATTTATTAACAAAAACTAAAATATATAGATAAATTATTGTAGTGTTTTTTACTATTCACCATTCTCACAATTCACTATGGTTTGTAGCAAAGGAGTTTTTTAAATTTTCAATTTGATCATCGAATTTATTTTCCACAATTAAGCACTTTTGAGCCTAAATCAGAGTTAGATTGCATATTTTTTTGGGAGTGAGGATTGAATTGAAAAACAGAGGACTGAAGTGATAAAAATGGATAACTTAGGCAGCATGTTTGGAATTTATTTGAAAAGTTCATTTACATCCCTCATCTTTTTAATCTATTAAGTAATCGGTCCCTATAATTAAAAAAAAATACATTTTAACACTAAACATCATTTTCCTCTTTTCTTAGTTCTTTTTTTGGTGGAGGAGAGGTGGAAGAGAAAGATGAGGTCACCGGATTCCGACTTATAGAGAAAATGTTGTTGCTGGGAAAGATTTAGACCACCAAAACAATTAATTTTTATGTCAAATGGCTTCATATGATGATGGGAGTTAAGATTATGTGTTTTTTTACCTTGAAAAAAAAAATATAAACTGAGGAATATTTTTGGTTTCGAGTTGATTTTGGGTTTTCGATCGATTTTTGTGTTTTTGGATAATATAGATTGTTTTAACAAGGTTCCTAAGATGTCTTCTGGGTGTTTTGAGTCAAAATAGGTTAAAAATGAATTTCTAGACAACACATCATCCTTTTGTTTTCCAGCCAGCTGGGGCGAACAACACACCGTCCGCCCTATTAAACTTAAAAAAAAAATTAAAGGCCCACATGTAGCCCTTTTCTTGATTGGACCAGGAGGCGCTAGGTCTGGCTTACCAGGGCTGGCATTGCTTAGCCTCATTCCCTATTTTGTTTTTCAATTTTTATATTAGTTGTTTTTTTATATGTGCTTTTTTAAAATGTTTTTAAAATTTATGTTTTAATTGATACCCCTTCTCTATAATTTTTTTTGGCTTTTTAGCCTTTGTTGAATAACAATTATTGGGTGTGTTTATTTTTTTCAGAGGTTGGTATGATTTATCTGTAATTTTTATATATATTTTATATAGATTAAATATTTATTTTTTTATAATATTTTTAATATGTGCAACCTCGCATAATTTTGTTTCCTTTTTATTGTATTCAATAAATTTTATGTGTGTGTCAATATCTATTACAAATTGATTTTCATAAATAAATTCATTAAACACAACTAGATAAATGACATGTATTGCGATATTAAATATCTTGATTTATATTGGTATTTTAATTTTTCAAACTATGTTTTTATTTATCATTAATTATTTGTTTTCTATTTATTTACATAATTGTTCGTGATTTATTTAATTGGATGCGTGCATAAGTTTTTCAGTTTATATTTATGATTTTTTATGTTAAAAACAGCGTTGAAAAATTCTACATGTTCAAGTTTTTTTTATCATGCATTGATGTTTTCAATTTAATCCTTATTCTTATAAAAAAATTTCTTAACTCTTTTATAAAAAATTTATTGTTTTTAATTTTATTATTAAATCCAGGTTGATAGTGTTTTTTTTATTTTTATTGATCGGTTTTTTATATGTATATTATCTTGTTTGTTATCATTATCTTTTTTTTCCTATATAATTCAAATAGCGTTTTAGTTTATTGGAAATATAATCAAAGTTATTAAATTATTATTTTTAAATACATTTATGATATCTAAATATTTTATTAAAAAATAATACCGACTCACAAGCGAAGTAGAGGCACTAGCCTATAGTTATTATTATAGGCTGAAAAAAGAAGAAGGAGAAGGAGAATGGTGCAATGGACTAAAACATCAAAGCCCATCTCTCAAATTGTTGGGCTAAAGCTCAGTCCATGAAATCTTCACAGCTTGAAGCCGGGCTAGTCCATAGTACTCACCTTATTGCAGAGCTCTTTGCATCTTCCACTGAATTGGCCCTTGTTTCAACACCAAACCAGGACAAAAACACAAACACCTTCTGGGTGCAGTGCCAACACTTCATTGTCCAAAGTGAACAACAAGATTTACATCAAAGTTTGAAACTCTCTTGTCTTAGCAGCAAGATTTGTTTGAGAGTTTGAGACTTTTCAGGCAACAATTGTTATTGGTATGCAAATCTCGCCTCTTCGTGTAATTGGGTTCCATTGGATAATTAGTAATGGTCAGTAGATCATCGACTAGATTCTTGAATATTTGTATAGCTTCTTTTTGCAAAGCCAAGCATTTACAAAGAGCTGAAACTGTGATTATTGATGGTGTAAGACTAGGTGTTTTGCCTGATGTTGTTACTTACAATACATTGATCAATGCTTACTCTCGTTTTGTTAGTTTTGATGCTGCTTATTCAGTACTTGATAGAATGAAAGAAGCCAGTATAAAACCTGATATAGTTACTTACAATTCTTTGATTGCTGGTGCCATGAGGCATTGTTTGTTGTCGAATTGTATGGATTTGTTTGAAGAAATGCTTGAGTTGGGGATAAAACCTGATATTTGGAGTTATAATACTTTGATGCATTGTTTTTTTAAGCTAGAAAGACCTGATGACGCATATCGGGTATTTACGGATATTATACTTTGTTATTTATCACCTTCTCAAGCTACGTATAATACTATGCTTAATGGGCTTTGCAAGTGTGGTTTTGTGGAGAATGCGCTCATGTTGTTTAGGAAATTAAAGAGACATGGGTTTGTTCCTTCATTGGTTACTTATAATATTCTTATTAATGGGTTGTGTAAAGCTTGGAAATTGAAGACAGCTAGGTGGATGCTCAAGGAGCTTGGTGCATCTGGACTTGTTCCAAATGTTATAACGTATACTACAGTCATGAGGTGTTGCTTTAGATCTAGGAGGTTTGAACAAGGGCTTGAGATATTTGAAGAGATGATTGATAAGGGATATACCTTTGACGGTTTTGCATATTGCACAGTTGTTGGTGCTTTGGTCAAGACTTGTAGGATTGAAGAAGCAAGTCATTATATGGAGCGGATGGTGAACACTGACATTGGTCTTGATATGGCATCTTATAATACACTCATTAATTTGTATTGTAAAGGTGGTAAGTTGGAAATGGCACATGGAGTACTTGATAAAATGGAAAAGGAAGGTTTTGAACGTGATGAGTATACAAACACGATTCTGATGAATGGGTTGTGTGAGGAAGGTGATGTTGAGGGGGCCATGGAGTATATGAATGTAGCGGGTTTCAATTCAAACTTGGTTGCTTTAAACACCATGGTTGATAGGTGGTGTAAAGCTGATCAGATTGATTATGCTTTTAAAATCTTTGATTCAATGGATATGAGGGATTCTTTTACCTACTCCTCCTTGATTCACAATCTTTGCAAGGTTGGAAGGTTCCGTTGTGCATCCAAGCTCTTGCTCTCTTGTGTAAGAAGTCGCACGAGAATACTCCCATCTGCTAAGCGTGCAGTTTTTGATTGTCTTCGTCATTCTGGTCATCAAAGAGAAGCAAAGAGACTTAAATCAGAAATTAAATTGGCTCTTTCCGCAGTTGTTTAGGTTCACTATGGAGTTGGAACATTTTTCTGGGGAAACTCATTCAATTTATTGGTCATTTACAAGGTAAATACAAATGCCACTTTTGTTGAAGTAGAAATGTAAACATCCACAGTTATCTTTGGAGCTCCAAGAACACTTTTTTGGCTAATAAGAACTATTGTAAAAAGATACAGATTGGTCAATTGAAGCAGGGTAATGGAAAATGAATATCATTCATATATCACCGTTGTAACATTGTTCTTGACTAGAGCATGTTTGGCCTAATCTACTCTTGCTGAAGAAAGGACATATTACCAACCATGCAAACATTGATGGATGACAGAAGAACAAACACATGACAGTTTTTTGGTGATCTCACAGGTGAAACTCTTTATATGTCAATGATGGTATTGTTGGACTTCTTTTGAGTTCAAGTTTAATGATAAACTTGATTGTATGCTCTATCTGTATGTTGAAAAAACTCGTTTTTTTTTTTTTTTTGCATATATTGTTGGGAACCAGTCTAAAGGAACTGTACCATATCAACTGCTCCCAAGTGAATGTTATTTTAATGTAACTAATGCAGTGATTTCCTTGCAGAACAAAATATGTTCATCTTTTTCGGAAACTTCAAATTTTTCTTGGAATTTTTGTCATTTTTTATAAGTCATTTAGGCTTGAAACTTGCACAGGCCTATATTACTTGTTTTTAATTTTATTAATTAGAATAGAGGTGGTGAGATTTAAATTCATGACCACTGGGTCAACAAGGGTTTTATACCATGTCAAAAAATCAATTCAACGAAATAACTTAAGTTGTTAGTTGAGGTCTTAATATATGATTTATATTATTCTCTAACATATACAAAAAAAATTTCCATTTGCTCATTCAGTGTAATTATTTCTGAAATTTCAGAACACTCTAAACAGTCCACGATTACTTGTGGCAAAATTATGCTCAACATGCATGCTGTGTCTTTTTATTTTTTATTTTTTTGGTGTAGCATTTGATAATCTGTCCGTGTGCTTTCATTGTGAGCTGTTGTTTTTTTGGATTAAGAAGTTACAGACCACAGGGTTCAAAGTTTTAGGATTCAAGTATGGTTAGAGTGAACTTCCATGACAAGGATGAAAATTGATAGAGAATCAGCTCTGTATTTAATGGCAACAATCATCGAGGTTTTCTCATTTTAATGGTGCTAAATATAAAGAATAAAGAAACACGTGGTAATTAAGACTCCTATTATTGTATGAGTATATGGTTGAGGCTTAGGGAACTTCTGATGAATGTACAGTATTCAGGAAACGACAACTCTCAGAGAATGTAAACAAGGAAAGATTACTATCTGGGACCTGTCTAAGAAGTGTTGTCTAATATCACCTCTATAGTCTTATATCACCATGCAGTAGTTCAAACTTCAAAGATGACTTCCTCCTTTGTCACTGATCTACTTTTTCATAGATGGAACTCTTGTGGAATTTTAGATCAGCCAATTTGCTTGCTAACTAAACTAGCCTGCATACAAAGATACATTTACATCCGTGCTTCTCAATTTACTAGTTTCTTTGACATCATGTACCCGGGTTATTCACTGAATAATGCTTGATTACATTTGTGTTTATCTTCCTAATTTCTCATGTCCTATGAATGATTTTATAATATCTCGAGCTGCTTGGTGATGCAGGACTGCCGTCCAATACTTGCATGACTTGAATATGATTTATGGTGTTTATCAATTTGCAGATGGGCTACGTTGATTCAACTTATTGACATGAAGGTACATCAGCACAATTTTCACACGCAGTCTTTCTGTTTTATCAATATTCCATGTCATTCACATTATTTGAACTATGCACCAAACAATCTTGTTCCTCTAGCAATAATTAGGGAAAATTTTCTTAGAGCTGTGAGACTTGGCGGGCTGTGAGAAGTTGAGATGATGTTCATACAGATCTTATGATCAACGTTACCTGGCAAACAGAAAATGCCAAGGCTTAGTTGCAATGGGCCAAATTTTCTTGACTCCTTATACATACACCTTCTGTTCAGATATCAGTATTTGTGGGTCCCATCTGGGATCCCACAGATGTTGCTATCTGGTACGAAATATGTACAACCAGTAGAACTGAGTTTTTACCAGTGGAGATGTCCTTCAGTGAGAAAGAGGGGAGACAACAGTGTGAAGGGTTTTAGTTTCCGTTGGCACTTTTCTGGGCTTCCTCTGATCAAATATTTCTGGAATGGACTTTGGGAGAACATTTTGAGGTCTTAGCTGGTCATCGAACAACAAAGAAGGACTAGCTTTCAATGATGGATGGCCCAATGATCGAATTTTGTACCTTGTTCTTTCTTTCTTCTTTTCTTTGTTAGGGTGCTTGGGGGGTACAAATCTACCTTCCTGTCTTGACATATATTGATTAAGATTCCAAGGATGAGCACTCAGCTGGTGATGCAATATGTGATCTACACTTAATAAAGAAGTTATCTTCAGTTTTGCCAATTTCTACTCTTGGACCTTTTGCATCATTTTTACTCGTTTACTTATTTTCTGGATGACAGGTAGAATATTTGATGAAAAAAGGTTGTGAATCTTTGAAGGAGGAAATGCTATGTGCATGAAAAGTTGTTTCTGATCCATCATAGTTTCATCAGACCTCTGAACTGTTGAGCTTCAATCCCTTTCACCACTGGTTAATGCTGCCGCAACAAACTCCATCACTCCTTTAACACAACAGGTTGATAAAGTAGAAAATATTGTTTGTGCGCTGTTTGTTTTGAGCCATCGTATTCCAGACACCTTTTATATCCCACTCAATCCAGTTATGCGGCCACAGCATACCCTTCTCACTCACTAATCAATTTCCAGGCGAGTCACTTTGATCGGGAATTCTTTTGTAGCATAGTAATTTCACCGTGAACAATAATATTGTCGTCAATATAATTAAAAATCCTTCATTTTTTGTGTTCCCTTTTGTTTTTGTTGCATTTTCTTCCCATAATCGATGCAACAGGAGCTGTAACATTCTGGAAGTCTTGCAAGCTTACTCTTGTTGCCCGCGTAAGCCACTGAAGTGTTCACTAGAATTGTGTTAGTAATATAAAAGATAGATATAGAAAAAAGATAAATGTGTTTGGTTGGATAGATAGGTACATAAAATAAATTTATTTCTTGGATAATTTTAAAATGAATTTTTTTTATTTTCAAAATAAAAAATACAAGAGACATGTTTTCTTTTTATTACCAAGTACTGTCTCTATCTTTTCTATTTCAAGCTTGTCCACGTGGATCAAATCAATTATTAGTATAGGGACTCACTTTAACAGCCAGTAATAATACGAGGACTCGTTGAAATAACCATTTAACAATTTTGTTTGAGGATTTAATAGGGTTTTCATACCTTTGTTATTCAATAAAATATTTTTAAGTAAATAGATCTTTTAAGGAACACTTGCAATAGAATCACACAAAACTTTGCATGTTCATAGAATGAATCCACCTGAATTTTTTATTTTTATTTTTATTTTTAAAAAAAGAAGTTTCACTTATCCAAGAACAGCTTGAGGTTTTTTTTTTTTGTTGTTGTTGGTTTAAATGATTTTAGCTCTCTCATCGTGAAAAAACAAAAGATTCATATATGACCTAAAGCAAAATCCAAATGGAGCAAGAAAAGGCACATTAATTAACTGCCCAGATTCTTGAAAGTGACAAACAAGAATGTTACTTCCAAGTTGTAATTAACCAATAGTGAGAGGAAAAAAGTTGAAGGGACCCTTCGTTCTTGTGCCTAGAAGTGAGAAACATAACTTCATGGAACCCCTCTTGTCGCTTAATTTACTCTCTAATCCAAGACAAACATGTTCATTTTCACCTTCCACTTTAAGCACATTTGGGTCTCCATTCGTCAAGGAATAAAAATAAAAGATAAATTCACATTAATTTATGCCTTTTTGTTTTTGTACATTAATTTATGCCCTTTTGTTTTTGTTAGGCAGCCAGCATATATTCATTTCTTCTTAATGTATCTATCTAAGGACGCCTTGGGTGCTTTCAAATGGTCAATTGTATTAGTCAAATTCAATTGATGATTGAGGCCATGCTCATGTTTATATCATTTTCTCCCATGTGATTGTAGTATTCAATTGTGCTGAATGATCAGATTCCATGGAGGAATCTAATCTTTCCATGAGTATTCAAATTACAAGGGTCAAAAGTGATACCTACTAATATTGAAATTTATAATGTTTTGTACATGTATTTATCAGGTTATATTTGCGAGACAACTCGTATTATTGAATTTGCGGTACAACCTATACTATCGAATATATAAAAAAAACATCATTAAATATTTGTTTGGAAATAGGATTGCACCGCAAGTATAACTGTTTTTTTAATTTGAAATCCCATGTTGCATCATAAATTTAAATATATGTTGTAATAAGGTGCCTAAACCATGATTAAAAAGGAAAGCAAAGCAAAGACAAACACAAAACAAAACAATTTTAGGCATCAAAATTGTGGGAAGTTTGTTTCCTTTGGCTGGTTCCCATATTGTTAAATTACTTGTCTTCCCTCTCTAGAATGGTTGCCAAAGAAGTAACATTTGCACTTGTTTAATATTTAAATATTCACTATAAAACACACCTAACTTATTCAATGAATTACACTAATATCGATGACGAATGAGATGACATAGAATAAGAGCATGTGTATTGACTAAAATAAATGCTTACAAATTTGAAAATAGAATGAGAGCTCCTCTATGTTATTCTCACCAATGGTGTTCCATCAAAACTGATTATTTCATTGCCTTCTAATATCAATCGTAGTAAACAAAATAGCATATATAATATAGTTTTAAAACCAATTCAGGATGAGATCCGGATCATATATCGAGAGGGCGACCCAAGTCAATATAAAAAATTCAAAGAAAAAAGTTAATGGATTAAAAACGTATAAGGTTTTAATTGAGTCAGGCTCTGTTCGACCAGGTCGACCCAGATTTTTAACTGAATTATTTAAGTTATTTTTTTATTTAATCTAAATCAGTGTAGATCTCGAATTAAAGGTCGGCTTGCTAGGACAATCAATGTTTTAAAACAATGATACAAATTTAATGATATCATTACCTTCTAATTCAAAATCAATCCACGTGATTGACATACGTAATAATTGTAATTAGGTTGAAAACTATGGTGGTTTAGATAATAATGTTCATTTAGTCAAATTAGGGATTGATGTAATGTCAGTGAATCATAAGGCACCCATATCAATTCAAATTAGGAAGGATTAGGGTGTAAATTTGACTTAGTAAAGTGCATCTTCTCCTTTTCATGTCAATGGACCCCATGATCGCCACATTCAGCCCCTCTTCCCATTTCTCACCCAAATCAATCTCTTTCTGTGAAATTAACTTCATGTGCTAGTGATCCACAAAAAGTTTGTTTGATCAATTTGGAAGAGTATTTATCACATTTATTGCGACATAAAGATAAAGTTACATGTTTGTATGAAAAATATATATATTCCTGGATTTCTCTTTCTAGATTTGATGAAAATTATTGATGTTTCCCTATATATAGAAATCATTAATTTTCAAAAAGTCTCATCTATTTAAAGGTTGGAAATTAATTACAAATGAGTTTCAAGTACTGATCAAAAAAATGAAAAGATTTATTGGAAAAAATATTTTTAATAAAATTACCCTTCATCAAGACAACTCAAATTAAGTTATAAACTAAATAATATTAGAGACTAGCTAATAAAAAAGAGTAAAGGAGGATTTTTCGAATTATATTATGCGAAAGGCTGTTTTCTTATTTAATAGCCACTATATATATATATATATAATGGCTACATCTTGTACACACATGCACGCCCACAATGGCACAAAGATTTTGAAACCACTTTCTAAATTGATTTTGATCACGCCCTCTATGTATTTAAATTAATGAACAAGTGGCCCTTCTAAAATTATAAACATACATCTTTTTTTTTTCTTTCTATTCAACCTTTAATGATGGTCTTAAATATAAACCGTCATTAACTTGAGTTGTGTCGAATTAATTTTATAAGAAATAAAAATATAAAAAAATAAGATAAATTTATCTTCGGAATTGAAGTAAATTCCAGTGCTTTTAAAACAGGAAATACATGAAAATATATCTCTTTCAATTTATTGATTATCACTATTTTTATTTTTTTAATCTTAAGATAGTAATTAAGTATTATAATTTTTATTTATTTTTTGGGGAAGCTTGCGTGTGAACGTATAGCAAATGACAATAAAAGAGGCTATGTTTCTTAATTTCCTTGTATCATACATACTTGGCCCATAGTTTTTGAAAACAAACAGCATGATCGATGCATGCATTGACAAAAAAACATAATTAATTAACAGCATATTCTCACTGGTTGAAGAAAACAACAAAGATTTAAAAAACAAATGCTAAGAAACAAAGCACGTGGCGGACTTGGATAGAATAATAATTGCCACATTTTAGAACCTAGAAAAGAAAAAAAAATATGAAAGAAAAAAAAAAGGCAATATTGCTATAATTAAAGTGTGAGCTAGTAACATGGTATTTACGTTGGTCAATGGTTGTCTCATAGGACAAGTCAGTGCCTAACTTTTATCTTTATGTCCCTCTCAGAATAAGAAAGTATTGCTTCTATTCTCATTGGAGCTGGAAGATGGAGGCCTAGAAGGAGGAGCCACCAGGGAAGAAATGACAGCTCCTTCTGTTGAACCAAACCCTTGATCAGAAACTTCCATGCTTGTAGTAGGTACTCTAGGGTTTCCAAGTCTCTGGAAAAACATATCACCAGGGGTGGTGGTGGTGGTGGTAGTGCTAGTACCGATATTACTGTTGCCCAATGAAAACATGTATGATGATGGATGCTGGCTTTGCTGCTGGAATTGCTGCTGCTGCTGCTGCTGATATTGCAAATTATACCCTGCAGGTGGCATCATGACTGGACTAGGTTGATTAACATGATGAGCTTGACGATAAGCACCTAATGCAAAACCAAAATTTGTTGCATTAATTTGTGACCCTGATGCAAATGGTGCACTAGGACCACCAGTGAATTGTTGCACCATGGCTCGGAAATTTGTGGTGTCTGTATTGAGTAATGTTGTAGGGGTTCTTCTTGAAGCCCTAGACCTCTTACGAATAGGCTTGGCGACACGACCTTCGGGACTCAATTGACGTCCAGCACTTGAGCTGGAATTGCTCGAACCCATGGGGTTCGGGACACCAGACGTATTGATGGTGGTGGTGGTGACAGTAGTGGAATCGGCGACTCGATCCCGGAACATGGGTCGAATAGGGGGTAAGACTTGGTTAGAAAGGTTTTGTTGGTAGAATTGGGACCAATCGGTAGGATTATCGGACATGATTCCGCTCATGACCCCAACTAAAGCACAAGAAAACGCTCAAGCATACAGACCTACAAACTATATTGTATGTTTAATTAGAGCATACAATGACACACATATAAACTATGAATATGCGTGTGTGTTTTCCTTGGCAAAGTTTGAAATGGAAGAAAATGAGCTTAAGCCGATGGTATTTATGGAGGTTCAGCATGGTCAAAGAAAGACTGAAGGAGAGATCTCGGCCATTCATTCTTGCTAAGAGGATATTCCCAGATTGATGTGGCGCGTGAGTTTTGGCAGCTTTCTAGAAAATCTCCATGCTTTACAAGGGCATGAATGACTACCTGATAATACTTTTGAGGTTGCATGGTTCCTCGAAGCAGCATTCTTAGGGTTCTATCAAGAATACGATGAGATCATCTCTTCAAGGTGGCCACGAAGGCTGAAGACTTTGCGCGCGGTAGGTGACATTGGGTGTGATGAGTTGGAGTCTTCAAAGAAGCAAATTTTGTTTTTATGGTCAGAGGGGAAATAGCTATGTACCTTCTTAATTAATTCCAAGTTAATAAATATATATTTTCTATTGCCTTCACAATTACATCGCTAATTATAACAGTATATAGTTGAGATTAACTTCCCTCTCTCAATGATTATATATAAGAATTCGTCTTAATTCATTAGTTATAGATCGATTTTGGGCAATTAATAAATTAAAGACAGAACTAATTCAAAAAAACATGCTGTAAGTTTCTCCATATACAGCACTCTCATGGGCGGAGGAAATTTCCCTAAAAAAAAAAAAAAAAAAACCTCTTAAATTATTAAAAATAATTTTATATTATCCTCTAATAACCTTGATATCTTATATGTCTCCCGTCTTACAAACAAAAATCAAACTTAAATTAAATGAAGTGTGAATGGTCGTTGTTGAACATCTCCTGTGTGTCCCGTAAAATTGACAGGTTAGAATTTTTACCTTTGAATTTTACAAAGAGGCCAACGGGTCTAACACATCTCCTGCCCTTAATTAACTAGTAGAAATGTTGCCGATTGGATGCACATGTTTTCTCAAGTCAACAATGGTTTATACAGCCAACAGCTATATCACCTCAGAGAAATAGTTTTTTTATAAATAATTTTGTGTCATCGGATGTTTTTTACCGAGAATAAACCTGTTTTTTTATTAAAATTTAATTCAATTTTTTACTTTAAATTAATATTTTTTAGTATTTCTAGATCTTTTTTATGTGCTGATGTCAAAAATAATTTTTAAAAAATATTATTTCAATACATTTTTAAGTAAAAAAATACTCTGAAAAACAATCTTTACCGTGCTCCCAAACACCCTTACAGTGATTAAAAGCAAAATTTATTTTTATTTTATTTTCTTAAACATTACACCGTTTGTTTTTCAATGGAATGAAGGTTAACTAAGAATGATTCAATGGTTTCAATATTAAAAACATTTATTATGTAATATTTAATAAATTATGTGTTAATTATGACTTAGAGCCAGATTTATTTATTTTCTTCTTTCTTTTTTATTAAACTTTACACCAGTCTCTCATGGGATGGTATCACTGTTGACAGATCTGGTTTCCATTTACAAAATAAATTGTCGACATGAACCTGTTAATAATTAGCATGCCTTTGAATTGAATATGATTTTTTTTCCCCTTTTTTTTGAGAGGGGTAGATAAGATCTCAGCTATATATCTATATTTCATCTACTCAGGTTGGTACAAGAAATTAATTTGATGGGATAGAAGTAAAGAAGACTACAAAATTATCTTCTCTGTTTTTCTACATAGCAAATTAACGAACCCATTGTCTTCTTCTTCGTCAACCAAAAAGAGGGGCAGGTGGGAAATTCTTCTTGGGGTTAGATACGCTTTAATTTGAGTTTTCTTCTCTGATGGAGCTTGTCAACTACGTACACACACACACACACACACACACACACACACACACATATATATATTGATGGGTTGGTAAAAACATTATATATAGAGAGATTATGTTCTTCTCAATTTGTTTCTCAAGATTAATTGTAAGATTGTGATGAATTGAGAGGCGTAGACTTGAGTATCTAGAACACCTGCAGAGCTAGTTTTTTGTTTTTTTTAAAAAAAAAAGATTCAAGGGGATTATTTGATCATGTTTAAGTTAGCATTAGTGGTGAAGAAAAAGAATATTACGAGGCTGCATGTGTTGTGTGTATTAGCAGAGTAAGACTTGAAAAGGAAGAGGAGGAGGAAGAAGAAGAAGAAGAGTTTTTTTTGCCCCTCTAGGGAGAGAAGATTTGTTGCCTCGGGATGCAAGACTATTCATGGAGCTTTGAACCCCCATAAGTTTATTTATAATGTAAGATCGATCAATAATAGGATAATTTTAGACTATTAATTTAGGGTTTTGTGAAGAACAAAAACAGGATGAATTAAATATTAATATCTAATTCAATTCTTTCGTCTTCTTTGAAGAAAGATTGCAGCCAGCCAAGCCAGGCCAAAAGTTTCATGCCGAAAGGGAAGAGAAGTGTTTCAGCAAAATCATTTACTCTTTGACTCATCACATTAAAAGACAACTTGCTGCTTCTATATTATATATTATCTTCAAATACTTCCACTTCAAAAGCAAGCATGGTGTACGGTTTTTTTAAATTTCCTTCTTTGAATGTGAGAGCACATGTTCTGTGCAGCGCTTCCACGAGGTTTTTAATTAAAGAATGAGGCAACGAGGATCAGCCGTGATTCGGGTGACCGGATTATAATAATTTTTTAGAAGAATAAATAAAAAAATTATACAATTTAATTTTTAATTAATTTAATGTTAAAAAATTAAATTTAGAAAAATACCAATTAAAAAAATATCTCAAATCAACAAGAGTTTACCTATTAAAATAACTCCAAGTTCAATTCTCAATCAACCTAATATTAAAGGATAAAATCAAGAAAAAATTAATTAAAAAAACACAAAAAACAACTCGAATCAACCCGAGTTAACTTGTCAAACTCGGATTATAAAACTGAAAAAACCTCACATAAAATAAATCAAAATAAATTATAAAATTCAATAATATTAAACTCCATATTAAAGAATCAAAACCCTGAGTATCAAAGTAGTATATGTTAGTGTTTATTAAGTTTAAAATTAAGTTTTTTTTATTGAGTCTACTTGCTGTATAGTGAGCCGCAGCCCGCAAGGCTTGGTCTCCTCCATCTATATTCACATCAGTATTTAAACAACCATTGGCCTCAACGGGTCGCCTGGTCACGTGTTGTTCTAGGAACTGACAATTTTACCCCTAGCATACATAAGAGAAAATAGGTCAGGCTCCGTTTTTTATCAACTACGCCTAACAGCCCATGTAAGCACCAATAAGAGAAAATATGCTCGTCACGTTAATTTCCTCTCCAATCACAGACATGTAGAGAATTTGGCACAACGTCGTTTCAACCAATAAGCCATTTTATTAGTCAATAAAAATGCATCGTTAATCGACTTTATTATTATATAAAAAAATAAATCATAAGATAATATATATATATATATATATATATATATATATATATATAT
>Ga0307518_10001446_pt1 | contig 17643 bp, 13 predicted proteins | sample 25_EM_MG_FD_203889 | JGI IMG/M metagenome (GOLD analysis project Ga0307518, IMG submission 203889) | Populus trichocarpa ectomycorrhiza microbial communities from riparian zone in the Pacific Northwest, United States - 25_EM | ecosystem: Host-associated > Plants > Roots > Unclassified | place...
TTTTTTTAAAATAACTTTAAAAAATTAAAAAATATAGTCAAACCACTCCCATACTAACATAATTCGACCCAAAAAAAGTTATAAAGCATGACAAAAACCTCTAAACTTACATACTACCTAAAGATATAATACCCTGCTATCTGGCTCTGCAGTGGCATCCTTCGCCTTGCTCGGAGTAACCCAATGATCATCAGATGATGAAGCAGCTGTCTTTGTTATGCACCGAGGTTATGTCATATGCTCATGCTCATGCTCATTTCCTCTCTTTCTTCATAGAATTATGTCGTGGGAAGGAAGTGCTTCTGGGCATGTCAAGCTACTTTTTCTGGTAATGACCACATTTCTTGAGATGCTTTTCCAATCACCTTTACCAAAGCTACTCAATCCAATCCAAAACAACATGTTACAAAGCCAGTTACAAATATCAGTAGATGACAGTTTAAACATTTAATGGATATGATGAAAGCACATAACATTCACTCATCCATTTCCATCACAACCCACTATTCTCTCTAGAGATCTCTGGGGTTCACCTTCCCTGCCCCATAAGGAGATCGTCTCATTGAGAAGATTCATTTCTCTGATCTTTCCTACTGAGTACTAACTCTGTCCAAAACATCTTCTCTACATCACGGTAACAATACCCTTAAAATCTCAAATTTCTAACAGGCCTACAAACATTTACGCCACCTGAAAAAAACACACCATAGAATTGCATCCTAGCTAGGAAATGAAGGAAAATTAGAAAACTTGCATCCTAGAAAGGAAAAGGATCTTCTACTGCAATAGCCAATAATTACACTGAAAACATCTCTTATAACACGATTAATAGAAGAAAGAAGAGAGAGGGAGAGAAGGAAATGGAATAGCCATATTGTTCCCCAAAACTAATTAAATAGCTCGTCGAAATTATAATCGAAACATACAAAATTGCCCAGCTAAAATAATCTTCTAGTATTTCAAATTGAAGTGATGATATAAAGGTATAGCATCCATTTTCTAAACAGTATAGACATACACTATGAAAGTGCCGCACAAGCCACGTTGACATTCTGTGTACTAGGGTGCGTAGTGGTAGCTTTCACCAAGGAATTAAAGTGAGAGAGAACATGTACTCTATCCTGAAATATTCTAGATAACATTGCAGTTATTGCATCTGAACTGTAGAGGAATCATATTTAACAGCGAAGTGAATATCATATACACCTCTAAGAAGTTAAAAAATCAGTTTTTATTAATACAACATGTGTACTGTAAAGATGAAGTCAAAGAACAAACCAGGTGCGGTAGCTCAATGCTTCAGATGATGTGAAGATACCTCCACTCAGAAAGGTAGAGAACTGATTGCTTTCTTGCTGTACAAGGTGCCACGATTGCCCCGTTACTCGTTGTTAAGAGTGGATAAAAGGATTATATTATACATATGTTAGCATGGAGCAATAAACCTTGTCTGGTGGAAGTAGATGCGACTCAAAGGAGGTCATCAATTGGTCAGGCATTAGAAATTTGATGAAGACGTACGGATCTCTTGATGAAGCACAGACCTGGCCCTGCGGAAGGTATCCATTGTTTGGTGAATAATGAATGCCTGTGAGTGTACAGTGACATATTCATAGGTTTAAGTCTTTAGCATGTGTTTTGAACTCTAGTGAGGTGATTTGGAAGGATCAAATACCTTTTGATGGTGAACTTCCAATTGTTGATTGAGAACAATGGTACGATACATAATGCATCAACGAAACCAATGGTGGTTTGCGTGTAACATCATCAGATTCAGCAACCTGTCGCTTAGGACTGCAGTCTGTCCTCTTTTCAAGAACAACAACTTCAAGTCTGGTAATACCCGGAACCAAGAAAATGATAACACCATCAATGCCCAAAGGTCAGAACATGGCTGCAAAGCGAAGCAGCTTAACTAATGTTCCAAATAGAGATCAGACACGAAGTAACATGGAAAGTGTAACAAAAAGATCATTGATTTCAAGTTAACTAAGACAAAATATGGAGAAAACAAGTAAAACAAGGAAAACCATCTTGGAAAAAGGAGGGGAAGGAAGAAAAACTTGTTGCCTTGGTGATTATTAATTTGAGAAATGAGAACTCTAAAATTGTTGCAAGACAAAACTTATTAAGTATCTTCTCTCTGCCCTAGGAAAAAGAAATTGGAATTCAAGTTCAAAAGCATGAAGCTGTGTGGCTGTAATGGACTGGTTGTTGCCTTGAAATTCAGAAACCCTTACAATCCAACTGCCAATGAAGGAGATCAAGAATCCTTTTAATCTCATAAAATTATTGGTTTGATTCTACTGGACCAAGAACCAATCTTGTAAAACCCTGACCCACCCCTCCACACACACAAATTAACTGAATAACCAAAACTTCTACAGCTTGAATTGTAGGAGACTACGGTAGATAATAATGTTCCATCAATAACATAAATGGTATTAAAAGAAAACGAGGATACAGAAAATATCATCTAGTGAGACAAAAGAATTGGGCTGGCTACTCATGGCTGGCTCAAACTGCAATCCAATTGACCAAAATCTTTCAAATTCACCAGGCATAGTGTGTATGGAAAGACTGAGATCTGCCCCTTAATTATTTGCCTGTCTTTCTTTCTTCTATAAATCAATTCCACCCTTTTGTCTTCGGGATGATAACTGAGCATAGCACCCCGAGTCCCAAAGAAGATAACTTCAGAAGTTGGATGCAAAGCAAAGGGCCTCAAAGCTGAAATTTTACCAAATCTGGCAATAGTAATCCTATCCAGCCGATGCACGTGTTTTCCCAAATAATCAACATTGAAATTGTGAATCAGAGTCCATCTGTCATTCTTGCAACGATCCTTAAGCAACCAAAAGTAAAATGCAGTTCCAACAAGATCGGAATAACATAAATGGCGCCTCGATAGCCTAATGCATCCATTGTTATTGGGAGCAAGTCTCTCCTTCTCTGGAAGCTCAATGGCACGAGAATTTCCTCTGTTAAGATCAAAACATAAAGTCGTTTTAAGTCAATCTGTTTTGAGGCAGATTCACGGTACAACACTCCATCCAAGTAAATACAATGCTTGGCCAATTTAGACTTCTTAGATCCATATCCAAAAGGGGTTTCTTGGATAGTCCAACTGCTAGTCTCTGATGAGAACACGCGCAATCTTTGGGGGGGGCTTGGGCTCTGAATAATCAAAGCAAACAACTTTGTAGTGAGGTGATTTGAAAGGATCAAATGCCAGGGCTGCAGAACATATGTTTTCGAGCATAAAATCTCTAGGAATCGCCACACACTGTTTTGTCACAGGATTGCAAACATAGTACTGTGAAATAGAACCCTCAACAAACAAAAGCAAACAATTGCAACAATCAAGGAAATCACCCCGGGCAGGTTCAAAAGGCAACAACGAAGAATAGGACTTGACAAATTCATGTGGTTCCGGTGCAACTGCTGGAGTCATGGCGCAGGGGATATAATCAATGTATGTTTTCCCGCTTCTGACCCTCAACGCATGGTAAATAAAGCCACGAAGAGGTGAAGAGTCTGAGATTTTTGGAACACAAGCATCAGTAATCAGATTGTTCCAACATTTGCAAACACTTTTAAGCATAGTTATTAAACCCGACTCGAGAGTTGACCCGGTTAAAGAACCGGGTCCCGGGTTTTATGGATCAACATTTGCAAACAAGCATTGGCTTTCTGGTAAGGATCTTCAGGCAACAAAGGAGTTTGCTTCCATGTCTCTTCAATGTATTCCAGAATGACTAGTGATTCACAGATGGCCTTACCCAGCTCTCTCTCCTTCGACCAGCTATTAGCAGCAACCAAAGATAGCAGCGTTCCTCATTCTCTCTTCCTCTCCGCTGCTAACAGCAGCTCATTGTAGAGAAGATGAAGAAATAAAAAGGGAAGCCGAAGGACAAAAATCATATTTGAAGAAAAAAACCAGGTTTCGCCCGGGTTCGCTCGGGTCATGGGTTGACCCTCCGGGTCGATCGGGTTTTTCCGGGTTATTGCACCGACCGGTTACTTATGAAACCTGGACCGGTCCAATCATCGGGTCAGCCGGGGTCCCGGTTCAACCCGCCGGTCCGGTCCGAGTTTAACAACTATGCTTTTAAGTCTAATGAGATGCTTGCGATCAGTAACCCGACAGAGGATGTCAACCAGCACATCATCTGGTAAACTTGAACAAAGAAAACTAGCACAGCTGCAGTTCTTGCTCTCACCTGCTTTTCCATCTAAAGAGGTAGCCATCAGTCCCCCTCTGCAAAGGGAAAACAAAAAGGAAGAAGAAATTAGCCCCGTGACTACTCTTACCGTTTCTAACTTATCAGATGCAATTTGGGAATCCATCCTCTTCAGAAATAATTAACATAGTCCTCCTCTTTGCCAAATATATATATATGGTAACTTGTTTCAGAGATTTAAATTAGGGTTTTCATGATTGAAAACAAAAAATGCTGAAAATCACTAAATTAAAAACACTAACATTACCTAACATGGAAAATAAAACAGCAGAATTAATTAAATATACAAAACGATGGTAGAGATAAATAGTTTTCTAAATTAATTAAAGAAACCAAAACCTGATCAGCAGAAAAGAAAACAATAGATAACTCATTGCACTTAATCAATTTGACAAGCAAAGGGAAAACAAGAGGAAAAGAAGAGAAATTAGCCACATCCTGTTTCTGACTTATCAGATGCAATTTGAGAATCCATCCTCTTCAAAAACAATTAACACCGCAAAAAGCCCTCCTCTTTTCCAGAAAAAAAACCAAAAGTATAACTTTTGAGATCAGAAGGTGATAACTTATTTCAGAGATTTAAAATAGGTTTTTCATTCATGATTGAAAACAAAAGCGTGCTGAAAATCACAAAACGATAAACACGATTTTATTAGTAAATAACATTCCCTAACATGGCAAAAACAGCAGAATTAATCGTTTATACAAATCGGCCTGTATAATTAAGGAGATTAATAAAATAAAATGATAACTTATTTTGCCAAAAAAACAAGTTAGGGTTTTCATGTCTACAATCTTGTTTAAACTGTTTTTGAATGCCACCACTGACCACCCCATCTATAGTATTGCTTAGAGATGCTCCGATTACTGGGCCTTCATTTGGGCTCAATTAAAAAAATTAATTATCAGATTTTTGGAACTATCTCGGATATTTTTTTAAAAAATGGAAATAGAAAATTCAGATAATTTTTTAAAATAATCTCATAGAAAATAGGATAAAGGTTTAATTTTTTTTAAAAAAAAAAACCTGAATTTTTCACAACTTAATAAAAAATGACAATAAATTGATTCATAAATTCATAGATAATTTGTTGCTGGATTAGGAAAGAAATAGAATCTATTGGGTTCAGAAGATATTCGAATTATTTTAATCACTATTCAATTTTAGAAGATATTCGAATTATTAGAATGTATTGGGTTCAGAAGATATTTCATGGCATGGAAAGCATGATTGGTTTATTAACTATAGAAATTAATACTTCTTAATAAACCAACTTCCTAATACTTTTTTTTTTATTTAGATTTGAATGTACTATATATAAAAAAAAAACTTAGCAATATATTTTAATCACTATTCAATTTTCAATGGTTTTAAAATGATATTGTAGATTTTTATGATGATGTTACTACTTTTTTTAATTGCTATGTACCTACTATAAAAACAATCTCATTGATATTTAATTAAGAAAATACTCTTAAAATTTTATTTTAATATCATGATGGGTTTTAATTTGTTTACAAAAATAATATTTGCAGTTAAAAATGCACTTTTTCACCAAAACAATTTGAGAGATGCATTGATAAAAAAAAAAGTTTAGATTGAAGAAATATATTTTTCTATTTATTTTAAACAATTTGAATATCTAAAGAAAACCTCTATTTCTATTGTCATTGTCTTTTATTATAAAAAAATATGATGTTATTTTTAAAAATATCGTTACTTTTTTATGTTTATATTACTAATTGCTTTATAGATTATTATGTATTAATCTGATATATAGAATGTCTATGCTAGTTAATTTGCTCACTAATTAATATTGAATAAAAATAGAATACATACGTATAATTTTTATATTTTCCATCATGAATTGTTTATATATATTTTTTCAAAATCACTGTTCTCATCTTTTATGCTACTGTGGATAGATGTTTGATTTATGTATTTTTAATTGAAGTTCGCTTTCACGGTTATGGTGAGTTTTTGGCTCAAGAACAATATATAATCCAATAAAAACTTATTCAAAATGATTTTCTTAATTTGTAAAGTAACAGCGACAGTCCACGTATTTAATATGGTTTTGTAAACTTATTCAAAACCATATTTTCTCGATTGATCGCTTTACAAAATGTAAAGTAACAGCGACAGTCCACGTATATTGTTCAAAGGAATCTCTCGAGGGCCATGCACATGCACGAAACATGACTGACGATACGACCCGCCAAATCCTTTTCAACGGGAGGAGGCATTAATGGTCCCAAACAAGTTGTTGAATATTCCGACTTCCCATGATTTTTTCTTCTCTCTGAGAAAAGTCTCGGTAATTATGGTTGTTTTTTTAAATATTTTTTATTTTTAAAAAATATTATTTTATTTTTTAAAATTTATTTTTCACATTATTAGTGTATTAAAATAATCTGAAAATATAAAAAAACTAATTTGAAGTAGAAAAAAATAAAAAATTTTAATTTTTTTTAAAAAGACTTTTAAAACGTAAAAATAGGATCTTTTTTTCCTGGCTTAAGTTTTACGAATCATAAACATGCAAGAAGTATGAGAGACTTTTGTGATTTCATTTTGAAAAAGGAAGGTGGGAAAGGCAGACAAAGAATTATGGATATACTCAAGTAAAGGCCAAAGGGCAGCTGGGCCCCAAACATTAATCATGACCGTTACCCAATAAAATCACCACCACACTCAACTTCCTGATGACGGTAGGTTGTAGATACCCTAATTCTAGTCCTACCTCATGGGATCTATCCCTTCTGTCCCCACAACTTTTTTTTTAAAAAAAAAAGATTTTAAAGCCATAAACAGCTTTATAGCCGTTGAGGATGAAATCCACTCCGTCTTTGTCAAAGAGAACAAAAAGGTGAAAAATTTGTCTCAATCCCTGCCCTAATCTTGTCACCTAAACCTTCTTTACTCGGTTTCAAATCTTCTTCTGCTTTCTTCTCCACATCAAATCTTGAATAGCCAAGTCTAGAGGGGCTGAAAAGATGAAAGGAATAATGAAAGGGAAGTTGATGAAGAAGCTGTTGTCAATGAAGCCAACAGGGTACTTGAAGGAAACTAGAGTTCTCCACGTGAATGCAGCAGATGGGTTCATTGAGACATTGATAACGAAGCCTAGTCTCGAAGCTCAGGCTCAGGCTGAAACACCAGAGTTTGTGGTACCCAAAGAAGTGGAAAAAGAAAAGGTTAAAGATTGTAGCTTTGTTGCTGATCAAGAACCTGATGTTATTGATGTAAATGAGCTTATGAAAGATCTTGAAGAAGAGAAAGAGGGGGAGGGGGAGGAAATGGAAATGGAGGTTGATGAAGACAAGGAAAATGTTAGGCCAGTAGTGAAGGCAAGAGTGGGTCTTTTTGGGGTTAAAGATAAGGTGGAGTCAAAAGGGTCTCAATTTAGGCAAATCCCTTTGTCAGAGATTGATATCTCATCTTTCCAGCGACCGGATTTGAATTCTGATGGCCTTTTTTACCCGAATTTATTGACTGCCTTTGAAAAAGCAGCGAAAGAGCACATGGGAGTGAGTGAAGAAGACAGAAGAGAAAGTATTGACGGGGAGAATCTTGAAAGAATAAGGGAAGCAGAAACACAGGCAAGAACTCAGCAAGAAAATCTTGAAAAGAGCCGAGAAGCAGAGAGGAATCTTGAAGACAAGCAAGAAGAGCCACCCCTAAAAGCTCGTCGAATCGAAGACGATGATGATACAGGTGACCCTATATTAGGCTTCCCAGAGAAGTGTCCACCAGGAGGCAGTGACTCAGTAATTCTCTACACAACAACACTTAGAGGGATAAGAAAAACTTTTGAGGATTGTAACAGCATTCGCTTTCTTTTAGAGAGTTTTCAGGTACTTTTTTTTGAGAGAGATGTGTCAATGCACATGGAGTTTAAGGAGGAGTTATGGAGGATTTTGGATGGCAAGGTGAACCCTCCAAGGCTTTTTATCAAGGGGAGATATATAGGAGGATCTGAGGAGGTTTTGGGTTTGCATGAGCAAGGCTGGTTTAGAGTGCTCTTTGAAGGGATCCCAATTGACAGATTCATCGGCTCACCATGTGAAGGATGTGCTGGTGTTAGGTTTGTTCTCTGTTTCAATTGCAGTGGCAGCCATAAGGTTGTCGCCGAAAATGGGTTGTCAAATATATGCCAGGATTGTAATGAGAATGGTCTGATAACCTGTCCCCTTTGCTGTTGAAGATAATTGTATTGAATTTGTCCCTTGTGTATCACTTAAATATTTTTTTCATCATCTTTCAAGGCTTGTTTGGAGGATTCTTTCCTAGACTTTTTGTAATGCCCGTGGAAGAATATGGAATCTTTGGGTGTTTTAATGTACTAGTTTGTGAATTGGAATCAGTTTTTCCATATTCACCCCTGTAAAATAAAAAGAGAATACGCATATTATACCTTTCTAAGAAGCTTATAATCATTTTCTTGTCAGCATTCTTTGTGAAACATGGGTATCTTGATGAACTACTATAGTAGCAACTGAGCCATTTAGATGTCATAAGCATAAAAGTTTTTGAGTTTATTTCTCACCCCATTTTCAAGCATCAAAACCAAGTTGTCAAGAAAAGCAGCTCCATGAGTTAACACTTTGATGATGTGCCAAGACTGTTCTTTAGATCATGATCATCAAGTGAAATGGATCTTTAGGATTACATCCATTACATAACCTGGCAAAAAACTCTGCACTTTATATTGAGAAAGAGATAAAGGTCAAACTAATATTCTTCCCGCCTAGCATTCAAAGCATATATCAGATTGGTGCTCTTGGCCATATATTAAATGCCTCCCAAGCTTTTTCAACGGGCCAGATAGGAAAGGCATGATGCACCGTATGCAAGCCAACTCTAGGTAATTAAGACTTCTCACATGCTCATGTCCTGCGCTCTCTCTTCAATTATCTGACAAAGACATGTAAGAGCTCACACAACACACATCAAATGCACCATCCAAAACGCCAGCAGCAACAAAGGACAGTTTCCACGACCAGAACCATGTGGAATACGCACAAATTCCAGCATTCAGCATCTAACGCCAGCACACACCCTCCAAAATCTCTCAAGCACTACCAATTCGGTGCTCAGTTGTTTCACCACCATTTTCTGTCCACATGCCTTTACCCGAACTGATGCCACAAATTTTGACACCAACTGCAACATAGCAATAGCCTTGGGACTGACTTGAAATTCACTTCCAAGATGAACCTTACACTGTTAGCTTCTCAACTATTCCAAAGACTACTCTTTCCTCGAGCTTTTAAGAGGAAGCATTATGAGCCTGGAGACGTATTTAATTAAATGGTGTTGAAAGTTGCATCAGTTCACAGTTGAAGAAAGATATCCTATAACATAATCTAACAGATAAGAACACCAAGTAAACACAGGCAGGCAGGCAGGTAGCAAGAGAACTTGACAAGTCCTTTGCTTGTGCATCTGACACAATGTTATATAAATCCAAAAATCAGCACTTCCAGAAACTGGAAAAGCAATATGTCTTGTATTATAAATGTCGGCTGAAAATAAATATGAAGTAATGCTGGTAAAAGTAGCCCTGCCCTTGACCAAGCCAAAAGTTTTCATCTTAGCATTCCTTCAAACAATGCGAAATTCTCATTCAGCAATGCAGCACTAGCTGGACTTTATTATTAAACTACAAAAACCTTCACCCAAAGGAAAAGAAGGTAAATGAAATGTGCACCTCAATAGTTCACAGTCTTGCGTTTATTCCATTCCAGTTTGATGGGTCTCTAAGAGATGAAGCAGAACTTCCTTCACCCCCAATGCCTTTTGATGGTGCACTTCCACTGGTTGATTGAGAACAAAGGTACGATACTGACTGCAGCCATGAAACTAATGTTGGCTTGCGTGTAACATCATCAGATTCAGCAACCTGTGCATATAACTCATTTAGAACCACATTCTGTCCTTCTTTTGGTAACTCAACAAGTAGCTGCGCCAACAACTTCATCAAGTCTGGCAGTACCTGAAACCAAGAAAACGATAACATCATCAATGCCCAAAGGTCAGAACATGGATGCACAGCGAAGCACACTACTTAATTTAACAAATGTTCTAAATTGATATCGGACACAAAGGAACATGGAAAGTGTAATGAAAAGACCACCACTTACTTGTATATCAACAAGGGAAATAAGCCGTAAAAGCAATTCTAAGATTTTCTTACAAGGCTCTGATTCCCCTTCCCAATTTTTCCACATATCAGGCTTTTGGGTGGCAATATCAGCGCAGAGCTTGCTTGCTTTTTCAACGAGACTGTTGATACAATAAAATGTGGCTGGACTTCCAGCAGGAAGATTTCGAACCAAGGCTGCAACTCCAGAAGCCATACCCTCAAAAGGAGTGATACCAGGAAATCCCTACATTCATACAAAAGGAAAAATCTAGAGCCTTGGTTTTCTTTAACAACGAAATCATGTTCATGTTTAACCAATTTGGTGTTTATCTGCTTAACATACTGCTAAAGATCTCTGCATGTAGTAGAAAACAAGTTGCTCCTTCAGTAATGATCTTTCATTCTCATTAGAGTCCTTCCCCGAGGATATGAATGCGGCAAACATAGAATGTGAAGCTCGAGCTACTTTTCCATTTGGATGTCCCATATATCTAATCACAATTGTAATAAGGAACACACTACATAAGAAACGAGCTCCCTAATGAATCTAATTAGTTGTTAAATGTAGGATACAAGAACATTGTTGGAGCAACAACTCTGCTAAAAACAGATCCAGGCAAACGTTCAATGCAAGTCGGAATAACCCGCAGGTAAAACAAAATGCGGGCGGTCTGCACTTCATCCTTGAACCATATGTAGTCCACTTTCTGCTGGAATTCTACAAAGACATTAAGAGAAAATTGCAAATCTTGTGAACAAGCAACAATGTTTTGAGTGAAATGAGTAGAACCATTATGAGACCTAATTTATCATGTTAAAAGATTGAAATGAAAATTCAAAGAACACATACCTTGAGGATTTGTCAGATCAACATAAGTGGGCATAGACTCTACAAATGAGACACATGCAGTCTCATTCTCCTGTGCACTCACAACAACCCCTCGTATTGTATCCATATATTCTGACAAACGCATACGCCGGAAATACTCTAAACAGGAGAATGAAACTAGTATCAAGACAGATGTCTCCATCTGACTTTCAGTTGAGAATTTTGAATTCAGTTTCTGCTTTGTAACAGCCAATGCAAACACCACGACCATAAGGAAAGCAGACTCAGCAATTTTCTCTACATCTTCAAGCAACTCATCTGCTTTCCCATGTAGCAAGAAAGCCACCTTCCGATGCCCTGAGTAGAGTTCTTGGCAGAATCGCCATATCATATTTTCCACTATCATCTTGTTCTCGTCGTCTGCTGAAATGTATTGACTGCAGAAAACACTGCTAATTGCCCCTGCTTCCTTAAAAGTGACACTGCTTAGATGTTCTTTAATCTTGCCAGGCTCAAGTCCCCCTGAACTTCCATGTGTTGACTCAAGAATCCTTGCATGTAGACGCCGCAAAGGAAATATCTCAGTTAATAATGCTGAAGCAAGGGATAGAAGCAGAGGAGGCCGGGAAGACACTGAAACACTTCGAGCCAAAGCTAATGAAATGCACTGAAGCAATATACTGGTTGCATAATCATCACCTGAATTATCATAGTCTCTACTTTTAGAAATAAAATATTGTGCCACTGACTCAATCCTATTTTCTGCAGAAATCCTTAGGCTGGAAAGGATCTGCAATCCCTGTTGACTTGGTGCAGATCTATTCAATGCTCTCAGAACACCAGCAGCAGCCATGACAACAGCAAATGGAACATGGTCTTTCCTCGAAGTGTCTAAAGTCTCTTTAGAAAATATTTGCAATTTATCTTGTGAACGGGACTTGATGAAACTAGACATTACCCATTCAACCAAATGTAAAATCATGAGCCCATGAGAAACACTACCAGGCGGTCCATCTTCCCTTCCCCAGATCCCCAGCAATGCATTCAAAGTTCTAGCATAATAAACAATCACAGAAGAACATAGAGCATACCCAATACCTGCAAGAACATCTGGAATGAGCCCACCAAATGGACTAACCAGTCTGTACTCATCCTCCAATAACCTACAGAGCAACTCCAAGCAGACTGTTTTAGAGGATTCTGAAACAGAAGGCACAGAAGAAAAGGCACCCAGTAGCAGTACACCCTCTGAGAAAAACTCAGGGCTCTTCTTAGAACCCAATTCAGTAGCTAAAAGGTGAGACAGTGTCTCCACAGCCGAATCAATGAGTGCAGAAGACGGTCTAAAGGACTTTCTGACCCAGATATAAAGAAGCCGGAGAAGGAGAGGATATGCCTCAAGAGGAATGACGAGGTTTGTGGAGGATAAAATTGAAACTAGAAGCTTCGCTTGGGGTTCAGCGACATGAAGGGATGTGCGAGCATCAAGAAGAATTTTCAAAGACTGAAAGTGATGGGGCTCAAATGATTGGTGTTGATGGCAGTCTCTAAGCTCAGCCCATGCTTGAATGATGGCACGGGCAGACGATGAAGAAGATTGGTCTGCAGAAGTGTTGCTGCTGCTACCACTACTGATCCTCAGCCATTCTTCAAGGAAAAGTGTATTAGCCTGTCTAGCCATCTTACTATTCCAAACTGCAAAAACCAGTTAAGTAACCCTTATTCAGATACACAAACCAAAGTCAACACCCTTTTGACATTGCCTATCTATATATCTATGCAAAAACAACAGGGCGTTAAGTTAACCTATATCCATCAAAACCCTGTTTAAGACATGTGAAAATGGCCACAAAATGCACTAATTAGTATGTTTAGGACCTATTAGACCAACAAGCTCTAACATACAAGAACCCACCATCAAAACTTAATATCCAAGTGAAAAACTTCCAATGGAAGCTACCAATTCGCTTCCAACATCAAATTTGAATAGCAGAAAACCATGTAGGTGCACACATGTGTGAAAAAGAAGTGATCTTTAAACAACAGTCCAAAACCCATCAAAATATTTGCTTCAAAGTTAAAAAAACAAAACCGACAATGAAAATACATGAAAAAAGAAATGAACTTTAAACAAAATCAATTTCAGAATCAATCAAGATCATTGACTTCAAGTTAACTGAGACAATATATGGAGAATAAAAGCAAAACAAGGAAAACCTATCTTGGAAAAAGAAGAAAAAAATGTTACCTTGGCCGTTCTTAATTTGAGAAACGAGTGCTCAAAATTGTTGAAAGACAAAACCCATTAAGTATCTTCTCTCTGTCTTCAGAAAAAGAAACTGGAATTCAAGTTCAAGAGCATGAAGCTGTGTGGTTTTAATGGACTGGTTGTTGCCTTCAAAGTCAGGAATCCTTACAATCCCAACTCCCAATGAAGGGAAAACGTCGCGTGTATAATGAGTGGTGGTAAACTTTAATTTCATCCCTGTATACTTAACGGTATCTTAATTATATCCTTTTATTTTAAGTTATTTCAATGTTACTCCTATAGTAAACAAAAGGTTTCAATTCACGCTTTGACTAGTCAATAACTCGTAAAAAGTTCACATTTTTCTTATTTATCTCTCAATTTTCCCTCCTGTTAAGTCCTTTTAAATGTTGTAATACATCACAAAAAAATAAAAATAAATAAAAATTGGGCTAATGTTTTGTTAGAGGCAACAACATTTAGATTTTCAAGAGCTACGGGGGTAATGTTAAAAACCTTTGAACGTAAGGGGTGGAACCTGGAAGTGTAACATTTGATGTTAGGGGTAAAGGTGTAATTAGCCCTTAACCAAACCAGCAGGCTGCAGTTCCATTCTATTATGGCTCAAAGGCCTATAGAGAGATGGAGTAAGTGGCCCAGATAAAAGCCAGTTCACCCCTAATTAAGCCGGACTCTCCCATGGGATTAATTTATTTATATATTTTAAAATTTTATTTTTAACAAATTGTTTTTTAAAAAACTTATTATATAAAATTTAATTTCGCTTACACAGTTTAGCAGCAGTGCCTGGCCATAGTAGTATAGTGCCATAGTAGTATAGTACTGAGTAACCCTTCTCTTCTGTTTTTGTGCTCTCAAATAAGTAGTTATCGTCTCCAAAACAGCCTCACCACTCCCCCTGCTCGCATTAATATCCCTTCCAAACCCCAACCCTGCTGCTCCACATCTCCTTCATCCCTCTCAAACAACTCCAGGTTTTGTCTTCTTACAAGTATTATGAGAAGAAGTGTCCTCCTCGTTCAGCACTTAGATTCGTTGTACACTTCTTCTTTTTTGCAGGGTTTTCTGTTGCGGTTATAGTTTCAGGAATCAAGTGAAGAAAATGGAGGAGGGTCATCATGATCTTTCAAAGGTTACAGTGGCTGGTGATCCTCAGTTACTCCAAAACAAAGTTAATGCAGTTTATTTGGCTGGTCCTGCTAAACTTCAGGTCTTTCTTTTCTTTATCTTGTAATCTTTTTTCGGGTTCCTTTGTGTTAGTATCTTGATTTTTGAGTTTAATAAAGAACCCCTTTTTGGGTTTCTTGATTTTGTTTATTGGAATCAAGAGATTTTTTTGTCATGGTGATGTGATGATGATTTATGTTTTTCTCTTAATAATCGACAAAGACGGTCTTTTAATAATTTTTTGCTGTTAATGACCTTAAATATGGTGATAGCAGATTTTGATGGAACATTAACCAAATATTTTGTGAATGGTCGTCGAGGGCAAAGTATGTAACTGTCTTAATTATTGTTCCTCAGTTTGTGTGAGTGAAAAACTGTAAGAAAGTTTGGTTTTTTGAGTTTCGTGTGATGGAAATTTGTAGGCAGTCACGGAATTTTGAGGCAGGGAAATGCAGACTATGATAATAAAAGACAGGCATTGTACGAATATTATCAAATCTTGCAGGAGGATCTCTTACTTGTAATAAGAGGCTGGGGAGAGACTAGAGAGAGTGATGCAGAGAGATAATTTATGAAAAACTGCCCCCTCATTTATGGTGGCTACTGCAAATTTTGATGTAAATTTGTTTCTTGCAGGATGATGCACCCATGTGGGGGGTAGTCAAGCTTGTTTCCCAGATGTGCTCAACAGTCAACTGAAGGGGCTTGCTTTCTATATCAACAAATTCTTTAGCTCATCCCTGGCTTTGACCAAGTGGAGATGTGAACTAGACTTAACCCTAACTCATGATATTCTTTCTTCTCAATGTGCCATTCAAAGTAAGTCATGGATTATCATTTCCCAGAGCAAGGATGCTGGCAAAAGATGCTCATTATTTTGCTAGAATGGTCAGGATTCAAGATAAAATATTTGTAGTTTCATTGGATCCGAAAGCAATTAGATCTTGTATGATGCTAAGAATCTACGTATTCAAGACCGATGGTTATTTATGCCATCCTTTATTCAAGTCCAGTTTATCTTCTCCTTTATCATGTTCATGGTAAGCATTCATTTCCTGCACTTCCATCTTGTTCCTCCAACTGCCAGTTTCATATCCCAGGTGAGCAATGCGGCCCCAACCCATTGAATGTGGGTAGTGAAAGATATTCTGCTATTTATACTTAAGTTCCCCCAGGAAGTGACTATACTTCGCTGTCAGTCTCAGGTTAAATTTTCTATACTACAGGAATACCAAGGATCTACCAGATAAGTTAGAAATCGTATCTTGAAGGTCATGAAGATTTTCTCTATTCCAGTCAGGACTAGCTTATAGGTTGGAAACCATCACCTCCAGTCCAGTGTTAAAATATGCATACCTATCTCATTTTGAATGTTGTAGTTGCCTTAAAATCCAATGGAAAGCAAATAAATCGCAGATGCAAGTGAAAAGTCCCAAGCCCTAATTAACTTTGAAGGGAAATTTGAAGGCCAGAAGGCTCAGTTCCCATGTGATGATGGGAGTTCAATTGTTTTGTTCCCATTCACTGAAACTGAAATAAATGAACCAGTCAACAGCGTGCCTTTCAATGCCACAACACAGGAAGTAGAAAAGGTTTTAGATAAACAAAAACTTTACCAAGGAACAAAGTTATAAATCTTTTGTTATTTTCTATGCATTCATCAAAATTTGTCAAGAAATTTGACTGTCAATGGCACACCATTTCCAGAGAGAATTAAATACAAAATGAATCCTCAAGTTCCCAGAGTGCACTATGTAAGCACCATCCTTTTCTTGTTTTGGAACATCAAAGAGATAGTAGACTCTAAATCTCGCACTGTTAAAAAGCTATTGGTCTGATACAAGGACAAAATGTCTGGCACCAATAAGTCATCGGGCTTAACTGCTGGTGGTGGTGATGCTAGCAAAGCTCTTTCCAGTGGTGCTACTAGCCCTGTTTCGGTCTTTGGCTCAATAAAAGATGCGACCATGAAAGCTCCTGGTTAAGATGTTCTCATATCTAGGGATGCTTTCGAGAAAAACCCTGCTGGGTATTTTCATGACCGGCACAAGAAGTAGAAGATGAAAGAATAAATAAAATGTTGCTTTAGTTGTACTTTCTTTGAATGCTAATGAAATTTAAAATGCTGCACTAGCAGCAGTTATTTCTGGTGCCTAACCTCTCTCTTTAACTATTCTTTATGAGCATTTGAAGGTTAATTTCAGCAATCATTATGTTTACATTGCTTAGCTTAACTAACTGTTCGTCAATGGGGAAAAAATAGAAAAAAATAGAATTGAAGAAGGCCAATGATAATTGATGCCATCCTTTTTTTAGCCAAGCCTGACTGACTTTATCAATATTCTTATTTCTTACCAGGCACACATTACAAAAAAATAATATCAGTTTAAAGAATTACCAGTAAATTGTTTTTATTTGGCAATGAAAACTGAGTGAATGAAAACCAGAAATAATGACAAGACAGGTATTTACATTTCATGCTGTAAGGGCAAACTGAAATTCTGCCAAGAACATGGTACAGAAGAATTGAAACAGTTCTCATGGCACACGTTTTCACGAATGAAAACTAGTCAAAGCTAGGTGGTATCAGAGTAACATACTAAAATGTAAGAAATCCTGACAAATTAGGTTTCATATAGTCAAAACTAGGAGTTTATAATATGGATAGATTATGAAATTATAATTCCATTACAGAGACAAAGGCAAGACAAGGCAAGGAAGCACATTTAAATATGATTTGAATTGCATCGCTTGATTACAGTTTATACGGATAAGAAAAAATCCAGAGAGTCAAAGCACATAGAATCAGGACTACCGGGATGAGGTGAACGGCATTTTCTCCCATGGACTTGTGATGCCAAGCAAGATCCTTCTTGGTCACATCAGATATGGGATCATGGGTTGGTAACTCTGAGTAAGCTGTATTTTTCAGAGGGGATACATCGGCAGCTGGTGCCAGGCTGATCAAGAACTCATCAGAGGCCC
>Ga0307518_10001447_pt1 | contig 17634 bp, 12 predicted proteins | sample 25_EM_MG_FD_203889 | JGI IMG/M metagenome (GOLD analysis project Ga0307518, IMG submission 203889) | Populus trichocarpa ectomycorrhiza microbial communities from riparian zone in the Pacific Northwest, United States - 25_EM | ecosystem: Host-associated > Plants > Roots > Unclassified | place...
TTGAACGGCTGACCGAGGAACAATATCAGGTAAAAAGTCATCTGAAATTAAATTGGGATTGCGATCATACTCAGAAAAAACCGCATCATCTTGCGATCTCCTTCTAATATAGTTATGTAGTGCCATTGATGCAACTACAATCTCAACTTGCGTTTTGTATGGATAAGCAGATATGTTTTGCAAAATTCTTCACCTCTGTTTCCATACCTCAAAAGAACCCTTTATCACGTTACGTAATGATGAGTATGCACGGTTAAACACTTCTTTCCAACCACTTGGTTGTCCATGACACCTAAATTCTTGCAAGTGATACCTCTCGCCTTTGTAGGGACCTAAATACCCATACTCATTGGGATATGCAGCATCAACCAAATAATAGTTCTTTGCAAATAAGAACATGGTAATTTTTAACAAAACTAAAAAAACAAATTATATGCCTTCAATTGCCAAATCTTATTACAACCTTCTAGTGGTTTTGAAAATTTTATATTGCTATTGCTAATAGCCTCAAGAAAAATACGCGTATTGCGTGCATTGTCTTCCCATCCTGCCCACACAAACATGAATTGCATGTGGAAACTACAAGCGGACATGATATTTTGTGTTGGTACACCTTTTCTTCCAATAAATGGAATTTGATTTTCAGATGATATGCATGCATGAACATGTGTACCATCAATTGCACCGACACAATTCTACGAGCCAAAAAAAATTAAGTAATCATAAACATTTATAAAATATTTCATACTCATTTAAACAACTTAATTAAACAAAAATTCATCTTACCTTGAAATATGGCATAAATCTTGGATTCATTGCAATTTCTCTTGGTGTGCTCGTAAATTGTGGATCTATTGGTTTTATAACTTCCAGAGCAAACAAGCATAATGATTGAAGCACTTCTTTTAAACATCTATTAACAGTTTCACCTGAATATTGAAATTTCTCCTGCACTTGTCTATTTGACGCCCCAACTGCTATTGTAAATAGAAACATTTCCACCTTTTCAATAACGCTCATTCTTCTTGAAGGTTTTAAGTCATGATGCGTTTCTAAATCATTGCACAGACTCAACAAAGTGGTTGAGTCCATCCTGAACATGTTAACACATCATTTCCAATGACCTCTTAAAACCTCATTCAACCAACGCATCCCTGTGTTGTACGAAATCATACACGGTTCTTTATGCATATAATTAATACAATACATGTTTATAGCTCCAGTCGTGCATATAATTAATTTATTCATATCAAACTGCCTCTTTAAAATAAATTCATCGTCATCATCACTGTCACCGTCATCATCATCATCATTACTGTTGTCGGCGTCGTTTCCATCACCGTCATCTTCAGTACCAGCAACTGAGGCACCACTACCTTCACAACTAGGATGATTAATGCGGTCTACAATGCGGTTCATTACATTATCATAATTGCCATCAAAATCTTCATTAAATATGATATTAAACCGTGGATCATCCATAACTTCAATTACATGTAAAAAAAAATAAATTGATATGTTGTTAATAAAAAAAACTTTAAATAATTAAATATCATTCAATAAAAAAAAACTATCAAAGAGTTGGAGGGACATAATTTTTTTCATACCTGTAAAGCAAAAAAAAAAAAAAAAGTGTTCCACTTGTTTGTATCAAATGCAATTGAGAGATTTGAGAGGTTTATTATGAAGAAAGTTAGGTCATTGAAAAATATGATACAAACATCCCTCCTTATATAGAAAAAATTCAATGATGTTTACGTCTCTTTTGCAATTTTTTTGCTTTCAACATAAGTACATTCTCACATGAATGAGCTGTAAAAGTAAAATATGATGTTAATTTTACAGCTCATACATGGGCTACATTCTGACATGTATTCTTTCATTTGTATTGTAAATGTTAGTTTCACAGTTTCATGTGATTATCCTTATTCTATTATTCAAGATTCTTTGGCCCACTTTTTTGTTTACTTCTCATTCTATGACAGTTTCACAGACTCAACCAGTCGGGTTAAAAAACACACTCTGAATGTTTTGCAATTACTTTTACGTGATTGTCCTCCTGTGAACCAAGAATTGCCCCACGGCAGAAAGGAAGAAAAATATAGCTATTAGACCTCACGGCAGAAAGGAAAAAAAACACCAACAGTAACTGCAAAGGGGGTTTCTAGCTTCTAACCAAACCAACTTTCAGACCTCACAAGCTCATAGCTAGACCCAATTGTGGTAGCTGGAATATTACAAGAAAACAAGCCTTATAACAGGAAGAATCAAGCTCAGTTTTGTCAGGGAAAAAAATAATTAAGGTAAATGAACAACTAATTCCATCCAAGTGTCAACCATTTAACATTAAAAACCAGCAATTTCTCATCCAAGTCTGTTAACTCCCGAAAAGCAGTTTAATAATAAATACAACAGTAAAAAAATTACCGCAAATGGATATGCCCATATGTCTCAACACGAAATGTAGAATCATACAATGACTCGAAAAAACTTCGGCAAATAAAAACTACTCTTTTAAAAACTGTCATCACATTATTCTACAAAAATAAAATAAACATGTATAAATACCGTAAACACTTGAACATAGTTAATTAATTAACAGTTAAGAAAATGAAATCATACCATGTCAGCTAAGCACGTTTACTTCGTGCATACATTCATTGCAACCATCTCAACTTCTGTTGTTTATCACCCATACTGGCCCACATTTCTTTTTTCCTTCTTAAACTCAAATACTCTGTAGCAAAGTTGTGAAACTCATCTTCAATTGAAACTCCAGGAATTGAGTGGAGCTCAGCCATCACCTCGTGAATACTACAGCCTTCGCGATCCATATTCAAAGAAGTGTAATCACTCTTAGTCGACATACTCTCAAGTAGTTGATTGCACCTTGACAGCAGCCGAACACCAATTCCAAACGTTTTCTTCTTTCTACCTCGGACCTCAGAAGGATCTCGTTCTTTTCTTTTGTCATTGCTCCTTGTGTTGATGCTGCTTGACATATTTATCCCTCCAACCATTCGAGACATGTCAGTCTAGAAATTTGGAATCCCATCCTCCTCCGAATCACCGCTTCCTTCTTCGAAACTAGCACGATCAATGTTGGCACTACTTGTGCCAAGATCAACATCATTGCCACCAAGTACTCCTGATGAAGGAGCCCATGCAAACTCTCTAGTTGCGATAATGTTGGAATACATTCTGTCATATTTATTCTTCAAAGACGGTTCAATACCGTTATGTCTGAATTTTTTGACTCCTCTAATTTGCTGCATATAATAAATAAAATTAATTAATGAAGGATCATGTATTGAAATTTTTTCAAAATTTGACAACAATAAATGAAATTGTTAGGATGACGAGGAATTTACCTGAATTTTTTCTTTCCAGCACTCATCACTAGCTAAAATTGTTCCTAATTCACTACTCTAGCTGACACCAGTTTCAAAAACCAGCTTATTCCATATCCTCCAATCCTTTTTGCATCCATCCCATTTGTTTTTCAATTGTGTTTTAGTGAATGCATGGCCAGTTTGTTCTTGGAATGATGTTATAAGAAATTTTCACCCCGTCTTATCGAAATGAGTATTAGGTCTCATTCCCATATCAATGGCCTTAATGCATATATCACAAAATATATGCAACATTTTCTTTTGACCAAGCAGCCTTATCCATAGATTCAACACCTTCCATGATATCTTTTAAAACATTTAACAAAATAAAACAATCAATGATATAATTACTTGGAGGGACAAATATAACCATGGATTCTACCAATACAGCAGAAGAATCAATGTTTTTTTTTTTTTTTATCATGCTTCTTGTTTCTCTTTAGCTGAAATTGCTCAAGTCAGAATTATATCTGAAATATCTTTCGGTTTAAGCTTTATGTTTTGGAAGAAGTTTGAAATTTTGTAGTTCCAATAAATTAACAAATTAAACTTCTATTTTATCTTATTATGGTTATCTTAAACAAGTGAGACTGGATTCATTTATCAATGACATAAACTGAAGCACATCAACAAATATTCTTTAATTTTCAATTGAAGGCAGCAAAATCAGTTAGGCTTTGGAGGAAAAAAAAAACCAGGCTCATAAGACAGCGGTAAACTATAGTTGATCACCATAACAGGGAAATGATTGTGGAAAGTAAATCTAAAGTTCAGCATTACCTGGGTATTTTTGCCAAAAACAGAGGATGACAAAAACTAGTCGCTCGTTAAAGTAAAAGAATCAAGCAAAGCACATTATCATAATTACTCTTCTCCTTGGCTAATCAGACCACTAATGGGACTACAACAATTTATAACCAAACACTTGTAAAGAACTCATGAAGCAGTAGCAGTGTAAAACCTCATTCAACCAACTATGAAACCGATTTCATCGCAGAACACACACATAATTAATCACAGTAAACAGAATTCATGAAGCAGAAAACAAAATAAATTAAGAGCTAATTAAAATACATCCCAATATGGAGATAAGTCAGATTGAACTTACGGTTCTCTCTCTCGTGTGTGTTTCCCTAGCTGGTGTTTTTCTGCTACTTTTTTCTGCAAACCAGAAAAACAGGATTAATGAAGCAGCACACAAATTAAATTAAACAGATTTTTTCGAAGACTAGTTGTTTATACAAAGATAGGCTGATTCAAGCGCATACGCTACTTTTATAAGACTCCGCAAAGACAGTATTACCTCAATAGATCAACCAATCACAATACTATAGCATCGCTCACTCTCAAACACGAGCTACAACGCGGAACTGCATGCTGAAGTGGGGATCCTTTCAGTTATTAAATTAACGCAATTTATGCTAGTCATCCTTTACCTCCTAATCCTCATATTATTGGGTGAAATATGAAATGGTTAGCCGATTCTCTAAGAGTTAATTTTATTAAATTTGAAGACAAAGAAAAGGCAAGAACTTACGGTTCTCTCTCTTCTATGAAGTTTCCCCTGTTGGTTAATGCCTGCTGATTTTTTCTGCAAACCAGAACAATGGAGACCTCTCGGCACAAGTTATGAGCATGAAGGTGACAGATCTTCTTTGAAAGAAGAAGGGAACATGGCAAATGATCTGCTGTGGTTTTGGGAAAAAATTTTCCTGACATGAACAATGTAGCCTCTCGGGTTGTTTTGGGAAATATTTTTGCAATAGTTTCAAAGTCTTTTGGCAGGAGACGAGAGAAGGGAACAGAGGGGAACGAGTGCTCAAATTTTGGGAAATAAGGGAACAGAGGGAACAGCAGGAGTTGAGCCTTTTCGGGTGTGTTTTAGAAGATAACAGCGGTTATATTTTTGTTTGGAAATGTATTAAAAAAAATATTAATATAAAATATTAAAAGAAATTAAATAAATAAAATTTAAATTTTCAAAAAACATAATTTTAACCGCCAAACCAAAAACTGTCTTCATCTTGAACTCTATACGAATCCTTTTCTGGTATTCCATCAGTTAGATAATGCCAGCAAGGCTTCTTGTGTTGAGCATAAGAAAGAAGATGCGAATCCTTTTTCCTAAGCAAGAGCGTAATGATTGAGAAAAATTAGCCTTTTTTTTTAAATAATAATAATTGGCTGGCTAGATTACTTTGCAACTCGTTAAATTCAATAAAAATTTAATTAAATTTATGCGATAGAATTTAATATTTAATAGTCGAATATAATTACTTTTTTTAAGTTGAATTACAGTAAAATCCAACACGTAAACGGACTAGTTTCATATTCAATTCCATATGAACTCGGTAAACCTTCTGGAAAAGAATTTGAAACTGAGAAGGAATGTATATTACTAAACAGATTCGGATAGGAATTTTTCATAAAAAAAATCATATACATACGAACAACTAAGATGAAATTCATGTACAGATAGAGCTTATCAGGTTGCCAAGACGGTTGAGTATTGGATTTTAAATATATCCCTATTATTAAGAAAATAAAGATATCTCAAAAATAAAAATAAAAATCCATCTGCGCGCGTTCAAGGGAGGTGTGTATATATATACAGTTCCCAAAATCGATAGGAGTCAGTATCCTTGACTTGTTGAGAGTTAATGTCGTCGTCCGGAGAAGAAAATTGTTCGCAGAGTCGTACAATGCAGTTTCTTGAGGAACCAAAGCCACATGAGCAGCCTTCTGTTTCCACTCCATCGACATCAAACGTCCCTTCAAACCCTCCTGCATCACCATCGCAACCCCTGATTGCTTCAAACCCATCACCACCCCAAGCCCTGATGGCTTCTAACTCATCACCACCACCAGTGCCGCAGCCACCTACCATGAATCCACCGTTTCAGGCACTTTCTACCCCCACTCCACGACCACCACCACCACAAAGATTTGCTAATTATGAAGATAGCGATAGGTATTTCAATAGTTTCCCACCTGGATATAGATTTCGCCCTCATGATCATGAGCTGGTGTTGCATTACTTGGACAAGAAAGTCAAGGGTCTGCCATTGCCTATGAACAGGATTATTAATGCTGATCTCTATCAATTCGATCCCGAGGATCTTGCAGGTTTTATTTTCACTATAAACCGATTGAAGTATTGATTATATTTATATATACATGTTTTAATTTTGATACTATAATTACAAATATAAATTTTATCTGTTTATATGAACAGCTCAATATAGTCATCATGGAGAAAAAGAATGGTACTTTTTCACACCGAGGAACAGAAAGTATAAAAACGGAACTAGACCGAATCGAGCGGCAGGTGGTGGATATTGGAAAGCCACTGGAGCTGATAAGGGAATCACGTATGAAAAACGTGTTATTGAAGCTGGTAAAAAAATCACATATCAGAAAACGCTTGTTGGACACAGGAAGGCGCTCGTTTATTATGCCGGAAAGCCTCCAAAGGGTGACAAAACCAACTGGATAATGCATGAGTTTAGATTGGATGATTCCCCGCTTCATGTCAGAAATAATAGAGACGACATGAGGGTACATGGATGTTCTTCTGTCTCCAATTGACATAACAGCATTTGCTTATTCTTAACATGGTTATTAATCAGATTTTTTTTTCTTTGTTTTGGTGCAGCTGGATGACTGCGTTCTGTGCAGGATTTACAAGAAACGTGAGAAGAGTACTACTAATGCTAGTACCAATGTCAGAAATCGGCAAAGTAATGAGGAAAATCCTTTATTGACAATCGATGATGATGATGAAGATTACATAAACGATCATGATTATGATCCAAATCATCTCTCTGCTATAGAGGCTAGCTTTGCCGGGGAGATTTACGGCATGGTTACTAATTCTTTAGAGAATTCATTCCCGATACTTGATGAGTTAAGCCAACAACAGACTGGTACAAGCATATTCCCAGATGCTAATAACTTCTTTATGTTTCAAGATTCACAGATCCCTGGTTTGGAGGAGACATTTGGAACTCCTGCCCCAATGGACTCCGTTAATCCTGAAGACTGGTCATCCGAGCAAATGGGACTCCAAGATGAATTTCTGAATCCTACATACTCTTCTCCTTTTAATATCCCTGACCATTTTTTTAACCTCTATTCTATCATGCCAACTAATCTTCCAATGAATCCTTCTCCTCTTGTCAACATTTGTCCCATGAACACTGCTCCTATTCGCAGCCTTCCTCCCATGAATACTGCCCCTTCCACTGGCGACCTTCCTCCCATAAATACTGATCCACTTGCTGCTCCCTTTCCTCCCGCAAATAGTCAGCCAACCTCGGAGATAATGAATGCTGCTCCCAATCATCCTGGACAGCCACCTCAGCATCGATGATTAGTGTTAGGTTTTCTAGGATCTTGAGAATTTAGTTGATAGACAATCTAACCAATAGTTAAGATATATGTAAACTAATGTTTTTGACAGATTTTCTATTTTTAGAGATTTATCGACATGGTTTAGGCGCATTGTCCAACAAAATAAAATTTATCTTTCAGGTACCCTATTTCACAACAAAATCTGGACCAGTTTTAGTGAGATTTGCGCTACTCAGATACCGTAGCGTCGGCGGCGCAGTGCATGGTAGTGAATCTAAAGATAGATGGAAGCGCTGCTGGGGTGAGAAGATGACTCGGCCCCCTACTTTAGGGTTGGCTACTTTGTAGTTTTTATGATAAGTTTTTTTTAAGATTATTTTTTTATATAAATCAGACCCGGAGCTTTTATCGAATACCTTGCGGTAATTTTTATAATATTTTTTTTTTAATTATTCTTATATATAAAATCAGACCGGGAGCTTTTATCAAAATTGTTTGTTTTCCATTTGCATGGTAATCAACAATTAATCATTCTTATCAACAAGTAATCATTCTTATCATACATCGTATATTAATCCAGGCGTGTCCAAAAAGTTTCATAGTTCTGAATCATCAGGGCAGTAGATTGTAGAGCTAACTCCGAAAGAAAAACAGGTTCACATCACATGAACAACTTAATTAACAAGAAAACTCCATAGCTTTTGAGCTCAAATTTCATTCTTATCATCAAGTAATCATTCTTATCATGCATCATATATTGATGTAGGCGTGTTCGAAGAATTTCATTATAGTTCTGAACAGTCAGGGTAGTGGATTGTAGAGCTAACTCTAAGAAAAAACCGGTTCGCGTCATATGAACAGTCTAACAAGAAAAACCCATTACTTCTGGGCTTAGATTTTGCCGCACAATCCTACACTTTTTGGATTTTTAACTTAATTTTGGTTTTTATAAAGATTGATTTTTGACAGGAGTAAACTATATATGGATTATTTACAGATAAAGTACGAATTCTTATGTGAAAACTCTTGTCAACAACAGTTCTAGTTTTTCGCTTGTTGTCTTCGTCCGCCTGCTTTAGGCCGGAGGAAGGGCACAGATCGATCCCCACTCATATGGATTTTGTTAATGGTTTCAACGTTCAGACGAGTGTGCAAGAGTGAGTGATCAAAGTGTGCATGCATGATTACGTACCTTTGTCTGTTTGAATCACAATTATTTTACGTAATAGTGGAATATGGGCGGACTTACAAGCACGGTAATTTTTCAAACAAATTCACAGTATCCCTCCTTAATTTTAATAATTAACTCGAATTTGTCTACTTATTTTTAAACATTTTCCCCCTATATTTCTTGAAACTTTTGAATCTGTCCCTTGTATATCTTGATGATAATTGTGCTTGAAATTATCATTAAATGAATTACTTGTTAAAGAAATAAGCTTGTGCGATGATACCTTTTAAAACACTGTTTTATCCTTTTGTTTTCCTTACTAAGTGATCATAAATAGTCATGGGCTCAAAAATTGGAACGATATCCCAACATATTGCACGAGCTCGCCCGCACCTCTTCGTGGCCTCAGGTAGCCCGAGCCTAGATGTTGGGACGCACCCAATGGTGTTCCTAAACACCACCCAAGGAGTATGTTTGGTTCTCTTAGACATTTATTTTCCTTTTTAGCCTGATAACATGACCTGATATCTCGACACCAGTGTATGTTTTATGTCTATCTACTTCTTCTCTCATTCATGCAAGTAGAAAGGATATTTTGTTTTATTAATATATATGTATGAGATATTTATTATTTTTTATTAATATTCGTTAATGTATATGTAAGAGATATTTTTTATTATTAATATTTATTAATGCATGTATAAGAGATATTTATCCATTATATAAATGTTATCATATTAAAATTACTCTTCAGCTCCTCAACTAAAAAAAAAATAAAAAATTCAAGAGTTATAAATGTTTAGGTAAAAAGTTCAAACTTTTTACATTAAAAAAACATAGATTCAACACAAGAATAACCTTGTTTTTAGAATTTAATACTCTTTAACATATTTATTTATCTATTTTTATAAGATTATTGATTTTATTATCGGATGATCCTCAAATTTCCTAAAAATTAACTTTTTATAGGTATGTAAAAGCATTAATCAGTATAGTTTTCTTTACATTTTAGAAGAGAAGAGAAATATTTGAATGATCACTTAATTGACCCATATTACAACCACTAAGAAACCTTATTCCATTAACATATCTTATTTCAAAACACCATCACAAGCGATGCAACCATATGGAATAATTGATACATCAATCGGTGGCAATGTGCATATATGCTTTGACCTGGCCCTGTTCTTCCTCTCCATGTCAGAATAAAGGGTGCACCTACTAGTGTCTTTAACTTACTATCCTTTTTTTTTTTGTTTCTCTCAACTTCAGATACACACTATATATGGAAATAGATGATCCTAAAGTGCAAGAAACATTTGTACTTTGTTTGTCCCTCTTGTCCTAATTTTCAACCCTTTCTATATTTGGAAGGATATAAAAAGATGGCTTGACGAGTCAACATTTTTTCAATCTGCTTCAATCTTTGATATTTTAAGAACTCATACCTCATAACTCTTAATTAAGTCGATGTCCTAGCTCCCAAGAAGAAAATGATTTAAGATTTAACTACATTATGTAGTAGCCATTTTTACACACCCTTCTCCTCTGTATAAGAAGGCAAGGAAATCATCTCCAACTGAAACCTTCAAAGTGCAGTTTTGGGCAATCAACATGAGACCATGAAGAGGGTCTCTTTTGCAGTTGATGAAAGAATTACGGGAAACTCTAAATCTATCTATCTGAACGATTTTCCAGTGAGTTGATGATATTGTCTAGTCTAGCATAGTCCGTCTATCCATCTAAATGATCTCTCTCCCTAATCTTCCTTCTCTTCAAGCCACCGAGATTATCCAGTCTATCAAAACTTTCCTCCTGATCTCATTTCTATTCAAAGCTGGCCATTGAGATTATCCAGTCTGACAAAACTTTCCTCCTAGTCTTATCCTTTCTATTCAAAGCGTTCCAACAGGCCTACAAAATGAATATGAAAGAAAAAAAAGTTCGTAAAACAAATATTAGGTTATAAAACAAGGGTAGTTTGGATTTTTTATTTTAAACAGGAAAAAAAAAATACTATCTTAGTAATTGAGTTTTTTTTCAAAGGACGTGAGGGGTAAGTGGAATCGCCCTCAAAATAGACATGTTTAGTTTAAAGATTTGACCTAGGGAAAAACAAAATATTAATTGGGCCTATGAAGGATGAAATGGTAGTTGTTAAAGGAAGCAGAAGCAGAAATATCTGTCTTCCAGAATATGGTGTGCTAATGTTTTGCAGAAAATCAATAGGGCAATATTTTGTCGATGTTAGCAAATTCATAGGCATTTATGTTTAGATTTCCTGATTTAGTTTTTTCCCCTATGTAAAACTCTTGTATTGCATAGATGTAATAATATGCAGAAACCATTTTTTTGGTTCATTAATCAACACTATTTTTCATATGGTATCGTAACACCGATCCTGGTGACTCTTGAATAAAAGACCTTTCGCTTCAAACACTACATAATGGGTGAATTAAAAATCACAAAAACACATATGGATATTCCAGATCCACTTGTTTTACACAATTCAGATCATACAGGGATTGTTGTAGTCTCCAAATCACTAGACGAACACAGCTATACAATGGAGTTGTGCTATGTATATTGGCCTTAGCGCAAAGAACAAGATAGGCTTCATCAATGGAACCATAATGAAGCCACCATCTTCAGACCCGAAGTTCGCAATTTGGAAACGATGAAATGACATGGTTTTATCACGGATTCTAAACTCAATTCATCCAGACATAGCAGGCAGTACTGTCATCTATGTTGAAACAGTAGCAGGAGTTTGGAATGACTTGAAGGAAATATTTTCACAGAGAAATGGATCTAGAATTTATCAAATTCAACAAGAAATTATCAAGCAACGATAGGGACAACAATTTGTTTCTATTTACTGCACCAAGATAAAGGCATTATGGGATGAATTGGCATCATATCATGAACCACTCACCTGTAACTATGACGGTTTAAAGGTTGTAACAGATCACAAAGAAAAAAAAAGAATTATGCAGTTCCTTATGGGACTAAATGAATCATACGGTGTTGTTAAAGGATCAATTCTGATGATAAATCCCCTTTCCTGATACATGTAAAGTCCATGCCTTATTGCTTCAACAAGAAAAACAAATTGGTGTAACCCTCCAATGAAACAATAATGGGTATCATGCAATACAAATGAATTATTCATAACGATCACGACAAGCTATACAAACCAATCAACATTCTTCAACAAAGGACGATGGCAATATGAGGCAACAACTTAAATGTAGTCATTATGATCGAGATGGTCACCTGGTTGATCAATGTTTCTACTTGCATGGATTTCCAGTTGCGTATAAGGCGCAAGCCAGTACACCACAACCATATAAGGACTCACCACAAAACAGGCAACATTCACAGTTGAAGAATATAACAAGATCATGTCCTTACTGGAAAAAGAAAATGGTAATAACCAATCCTTTGTACGTAAACATGTCAGCTATGATTGCACACTCATGTCACTCTGCTCAACAATACCCTATGAAATATGTTGGATTGTGGACAGTGGTGCGACTGACCATATCACCAAGTCGTCACCAATACACAATGAGATCAATCATCGTGATTATGTAAACTTGTCTAATGGTGACTAGGCATAATAGTGTCTACTGGTTCTACCAAATTGACATCATATCTTATTCTTGATGGGGGGTTGCATGTCCTGAAATTTCAAGTAAATTTGTTATAGTTAGCAAAATTTCTCGCACATTAAAATGTATTATGATGTTTTTTGTGTATTATATAAGAAATGGTTACGAGGAGGAAGATTGGGCTGGACAAGCAACATAATGGGCTATATTTTCTTCAGACAAGTCAAAACCCCTACCTAGCAAACAGTATCAGTCATAGCTCCAGTCTTTGGCATCAATAACTAGAACACCCATCTTTTGAACCTATTCAAGTATTGTCTAAAACTATTCTAGAAATAATCTTTAATTCTCATCATGTTTGTGATGTATGTCCACGGGCCAAGCAAACACGTTTACCATTTTCTCATAGATTAATTCATTCGGTTTCACCTTTTGATTTAATTCATTGTGATATTTAGGGACTTCATAAAATCAATTCTCATTCAAGAGCACGATATTCTTTTTTCTATTGTTGATTATTATTTTTTGTTTTACATGGATTCATCTTATAAATGTTAAATCAGAAACACAGTCGCTACTGAAATCTTTTTTGCTTGGATTAAGACTCAATCTCATTGTAATATTAAAACCTTACCAACAACTAATGAAAGTGAGCTCATGTCCATGCGTTCTTTTCTTAGTGATTTTGGAACCATTTTTCACCATTCTTGTCCCCATACACCTCAACAAAATAAGATTATGGAATGAAAACATCATCATCTTTTGAATGTAAGTCGTGCTCTTAGACTTCAAGCGAATCTACCTTTTAATTTTTAAGGAGAAAGTGTCCAAACAACATGATATTTGATAAATCGCATGCCAACCCTCTTATTATCTCATAAATCCTTGTATGAAACTTTACATGACCAAATATCAAATTACTCACACTTAGAGTTTTTAATTGTTTATGTTATTCAACTAATGTCACTCCAGATCACAAATTTGATATGCGTGCATTTTTGTTGGTTATATATCCCCTTGGTAAAAAAGGGTATCAAGTATATGATCGTGAGACAAGAAAGTTTTTAACCTCTCAGGATGTTGCTTTTCATGAACATATATTTCCATTTTCCACCATGACACATGCCATTTAATATGATTACCCTATATTGCCCATTTCCCTTAATGATATTCCAGCCTACCATCATGTTACTTATGATGCCACCTTAACCCAAAATCACTTGGAACCAACACAATGTCCATCCTCACCATCTGCTGACATTCCTTCTCCACCAGATACTTTAAAATCCACAACACCTAATTACCAGCCCTTATATTGCTCTACTCAGCCTATACAACCTCTTGCTCATCTCAAAAATTACCATGTCAATCATGTTTTTTTTCTTGCACCGATTGACTACTCTCCTGCCTTGTCCAGTACTCAACACCTCATTTCACGACATGTTTCCTATTCCATTCTCTCTCCAATATATCAACCATTTATAAGTAATATTTGTGGCTTGTTCAAACTAGCTTCTTATCAATAGGCCTGTCAAGATCCCAAGTGGGTTGTGGCTATGCAAGAAGAATTATATGTAGTGGAGGCTAATAATACATGGACCATGGTTCGTTTGCCTTCTGCTCATCTTGTTATTGATTGCAAATGGATATTCAAAGTTAAATACCATGTTGTTTTTTTATAGAATAGTGACACGAAAAAATAAAATAAAAAACAGCAAATATTAAATGTTGTAATGTGACTGCAAAATCACAATACTTTTTATTGATTGAATCTCTTTTATATAAGAGTATTGATAACTAATTTCAGAAAAATAATGACATGATTTAACAGAGTAAGAGTTCTTCTACAACAGCTTTATTTGTAACTAACTTCCTAACTTGTTGGAGCCAATCTTGACTCAATCTTTTCAGCTCCAAAGACCATTTCTTTAGCAGCAAATGAGGTAATCTTCAACACTTCCCCTTGCTTCTTTTGTTGCAGACTCCTATTTTGCTTCTCAAGATTTCAAACCTTGTTTTAGATAAGGAATTTGTTAACATATCAGCAAGCTGGTCTTTTGTCTTGCAATAACAAGTTGAACTTCTTCACTTTTCTAAACTTCTCTTAGAAAATAGAACTTGATCTTGAAATGCTTTGTTTTACTATGGAAAATTGGATTATTTAATATTGATATTGCAACCTGATTATCAACATAAACTTTCGTAGCATGCCTTTGCTCCATATCAAAATCTACTAATATTTTTCAAAGCTATAAGGCTTGATTTGCAGCTGCAGTTGCTGCAACATACTCAGCTTTTGTACTTGACTAAGCAATAATTTCTTGATCAAAACTAAAGAAATATCTTGAAGTGCTCTTCATGTCATCAAAATAGCCAGCCCAATCACTATCTGCATGTCCTTGTAACACAAAATTTTCAATATAATTAAACTAAATACCATGATTTAATGTACCTTTGATATATCTCACTATTCTTTTTGCAGTCCTGAAGTGAATTTCACTTGCACAATGCATGAATCTTGATAATAAGCTCATAGAATGCATGATGTCAGGTCTTGTTGTTTTGAGTTACATCAAACATCCAATAAGACTTCTATAAACTCCTTCTTCTACTTTATCAACTCCATCTTCTTTACAAAACTTTTCCTTCAAATTCATTAGCGTGTTCATAGATTTGCATTCTTCCATATTGAATTTCCTTAGAATCTATTTGGCATACTTCTATTGGACAATGAAGATCTCATGCTGGTTTTATTGCAACCTCATACCAACAAAATAGAACATTTCACCTAGGTCTGTCATTTCAAAGACCTTTATCATTTCTACTTTGAAATGGTTTACCAATCTTGGATTGTTTCTTGTAATAAATAGATCATCAACATAGAGTGAAACCACAATTAAATTAGAGTTTGAGCTTCTGATGTATAAAGTTGATTCACTCAAACTTTTCTTAAAGTCAATATTGAGTAAATGCTCATCAATCCTATTATACTAGGCTCTTGGAGCCTGTTTTAATCTATATAAGGCTTTCTTCAGTAAGTAAACCTTGTCTTCTTATCCTTTAACAGAAAATCCTTTAGGCCATTCCACAAAATCTCCTCCTGCAAATAGCCATTTAGAAATGCTGACTTCATATTAATTTGAAATATTTTCCAACCTTTTTGTGCTGCAACAACTAGTAGTATTCTGATGGTGTCTAGTCGTGCTACTAATGCAAAGGTCTTTGAAAAATCTACACCAAATATTTATACATAACCTTTAACTACCAATCTAGCTTTGTGTTTGTTGATGGTGTCATCTGCATTAAGTTTTATTATGTATACCCATTTTACACTAATAGGCTTTTTGTGGCTTGACAGATCCACCAGCTCCCATGTTTGATTCTTCTCAATCATCTTTAGCTCTTTTTTTATTGCATCAATTTATTTAGCCTCCTCAAATTTCACAGGCTCTAAGACAGCTACGTTGCAATTTTGATAGATGTCATCAAGCAATCTAGTTCCTCTAACTGGTGCTTTATCAACATAATCACCAAGATCTTGCACAATCTCTTTACTTTGACTTTTTTTTCTGCATCTTTGAAGTTTCACTTATCAGTTTCAATGAACTTGATGTCTCTGCTGACTATCACCATTTCTGTTTGAGGTTGATACACTCTATAGCCTTTTGTAACATTGTTATAGCCAATAAAAATGTCAGCTTAAGCTTTTTTATCAAGTTTATCTCTTTTTACCTGAGGAATAGAAGTGAAACATAAGCATCCAAAAATCTTTAAATTCTGAAGTGAGGGTTTATAACCATGTTAGGCTTCAGATGAAGTCTTGTTTTGTAATGCTCTTGTTGGCAGCCTATTCAACAAAAAGACTGCAGTGTTAACCGTTTCTGCCCAAAACTTCTTGGGTAAATCTTTCTCAAATAGCACACATCTTATCATTTTCATAATTGTTTTATTTTTTCTTTTACTCACACCATTTTGCTGAGAAGTGTAAGGCACTGTTTATTGATGTTTAATCCTTACATCTTGACAAAACTTGGCAAACTTGTCTAAGGTATATTCTGTGCCATTATCAGATCTTATCACTTAAATTTTGTGACCATTTTGATTTTCAATTCAATTTTTAAACTTCAGAAAAACATTTGCTACCTCAGACTTAAATTTTAGGAAATAGACCCATCACATTCTTGTGTAATCATCAATAAAAGCAATATAATACCTGCTTCCATTCAAAGATATTGTCTTCAAAAGTCTAGCAACATTAGTATGAATGAGCTGAAGTTTTTTTATTACTCTCCAAGCCTTGTTCTGAGGGGATGAAAATTTGTTTTGCTTGCCATATTATCATCTAGGCAAGTTAGGAGCTCTTGACATTCATAAGTTAACTTGAGGGGAGGTGTTAAAGGAAGCAGAATTTATCTCTAATAAGGCAAGATATCACTACACAATATGGTGTGCTAACATCTTAGGCAATAATCTGTCATTGTATATTAGCAGATTGATAGGCATTTATGTTGTAGATTTCCTGATTAGTTTTCTTCCCTGTATAAAACTCTTGTATTGCAGAGATGTAATAATATATAGAAACAATCTCTTGGCTCACTTATCAACACTATTATTCACAGTAGTTAAGGGAGGGGTTGAAGCTCATTAAATGAGTCTCCATTGGAAAAAAAAAATCATATCATGCATCTCCATTTTCTTTTTCGGAACAATGTTTAATGCATATCGTGGCATGAATTCTTCGAAAAAATTTCTGCCGATGTTGATGAAATGCTCCTATTTTTTGCTTGTTTTTGTGTCATTTGCAATGGCATAGGATCATGCTATTGTCACGTTGAAAGCCTCTACTTCTGTTTTTTGTATCATAAGTACACAAGTTGACGCGCATGAACTTGTGTCAAGCTAGATTTGCATATGTTGGAATTCAAGTTATCATCTTAGCAAATGAACATAGTTGGCAAATGTATAAGAAATCCAATAACGAAAACCTAAAGGAGCTGCAATGGTAATTCATGGATCCCCACAGACTAGACATGGACTTCTTCTGTAATTCCGAGTGCTGAAGTTTCTGAAGTTTGGCTTTCTCTTACAGTCAATGTAGTTAGAT
>Ga0307518_10001448_pt1 | contig 17633 bp, 4 predicted proteins | sample 25_EM_MG_FD_203889 | JGI IMG/M metagenome (GOLD analysis project Ga0307518, IMG submission 203889) | Populus trichocarpa ectomycorrhiza microbial communities from riparian zone in the Pacific Northwest, United States - 25_EM | ecosystem: Host-associated > Plants > Roots > Unclassified | place...
ATCGTTATTTAATTAACAATATATTTAATTCATGTCACCTTTTTACTTCCCTAGGATTTATTACATTATGATACATCATATTTCAATCCATATAACATCCTTGTTATATTGAGAAATTTCCTTGATTCAATATTCATTCCAATTATTTCATGTCCGCTTTTATTATTTTTACTTTATCACATAACCTTCCATTACTTTTATACTTGTACGACGTACTCAAATCATCTTTCGTTTCTGTTAAACTTTGTTGGTAGGGATAATTTAATATCCAATCATTAAACTTATTAAACAATCAAATTTATAAACACCTTGCTCCATTACATATTATTGTTGTTGTCAATTGGTCAACCAAATAAATTTTTAATCACTTTATATGACAACCCCAACCATTTGGATACAATTTTGCGTAACTTCCTTTTAACATACACTCTACCAAAATTGTGGTGCATTTTACATTATACTTGGACTCTACCACGTTATCGATATCTTCATCAATATCTCAATCCAATACTATAATCATGTTCCAATCATCTTGGACTCTACTTTAAGTCAACACAACTCAATAATGGTGTATGTATCGGTTTAACATCAGCAATTTACAAAATTTATATCACAATAAAGTAATATAGATATCAGCTTGGAGACTCTAATGTGAGTGAAATCTAACAAATAAGTTATTTTTCTATTTTAGAATGTAATACATCTTTATGAGAATTAAAACTTATTCCTGACCATTCAACTCATTAGATGGATTTTGATAACAATTATAAGCTCATCACTTTCAACCCATATATATTTCATACAAATACTTTGCCTTATAAGATAGGTTTAATATCCTGGTAGTTAGATAAATTGATGTCACTAGCCTATTACCGGGCACTAGCCCTATTACTCGGTAATCTAGTTCCACTGCCCATTACTTAACACTAGTCTCATTACCGAGTAATCTAGTTTTATCGCCCCATTACTGGGCATTAGACCCATTATCGGGTAATCTAGTTTCACTGCCCATTACCAGGCACTAGCTCCATTACCGAGTAACTAGTTTTATAACACCCTATGTAACAACCCCAATTAATTTACACAACATTCCATGTATACATATTTTATTTAGATATACACACATTTTCTGGATACAAAATTACATTACATTACGAAACAAAAATATAATTTCTTCCATTTACATCATTTGATTAAACAAAAAAAAATACAAATACATGATCTATTACTCGGCGTGATGCTATAAGGTACCTGAAAATTTATTTAATACCAAATACAATCAACTTTACTCACAATGATTATTTACTAGTATCTCTTCTATATATTTACCCTTAACCTCACAAATCAATATAATTAGCACAATTTAAGGACATATCAATGTCCTTTCTAGCCTAAACCATGCATTTGTTCCATTACCAAATTAATTAGTTTCTCACATTGCCTATTTACCAGGACACTATTTCCATTAACTAAGATAACTAGTTTCACCGATTGCTCATTAACGAGGTCACTAGTTCCTTTAACTAGGGTAAATAGTTTCTTCAATAATTTAAAAATTTTCAAATAAAATCATGATATTTTTAAAGAAAATTACAATTTAAATAATATTTTAGTTTTAAGATGTCGAGCACCTACCTGGTACACTGATCCCACAAGCTCCCTCTATGGAAGTCCTCGCTACAGATGCCCCTCCTAACATTTACAAGAGGCATCCCATTAGTATACCAAAAACTTATTTCATGACGTTTATACCATGCATGAATATTAACCACATATACTTTCACACAACAAATTCAAATTCTCACGTAGTCATTTTTTCCAACTTGTGCATTTAATTTAACTCAAAGCTATTCATAATTTTTCTCACACCTCAACATTTAAAACAAAATGCCAAAACAATTCAATCAATCATAATTAATTTCTTAAATCCTCCTACATTTTCACTAATTTTAATAAGACTTACGATCTTGCCATATTTTTTTCAAATAATTATTTGAACATATTAGGTCTCAATATCAACATTTATACACATTCACACTTTTAGCACCATAAATTTAACATATACATGTATTCTTTCAGCCATAATGTTATTGTCCAACAACCAATAAAGACATCTTCACCAATAAGAAAGATCAATTGAAAGAGGAAAATAATATGATTATTGATGTTGATGATTTTTTAAATTGAGGATGCATTAGAAGAAGGAATTGATGTCCTTTCATGTAAAAATTCATGCATTAAAGAGGAAATGGTTAATGAATTTTTGTAATTGCATCTTTGTTTTTTATTCAATAAGTAGATGAGCAAAATACAGTACAAGATATATTGGAAATTCCTTTTAACATAGAGATGAGAAACCATGATGACATCATATCCACTAACACGATTTTTTCTCTTCCTTATTCATTTTGAGGAAAAACCTAGATAATTGCCTTATCTTGACTTGGACTATAAATAAAGTGTAAAAGAAAATGTAGAAATTATCAAGATTGTTTAGTCAAATCCTATGGTCAATCAAAAACTAGGTATGGTGTTTGTTAAGCCATTAATGGTTATAAGTCAATGCTTTAAACCTCCGTACATCATCGATAATCTCGATTATATACCAGTATAAAGTTTTTGGTTAATAATAGTGCAATAGTCAATATTATGCGTATAACCTTGATTAGGAAAATTGGTTGTTCCAAGGTTTAGATTATTCCATCTGAAATTCTTATATTAGAATTTGCAAGAGGCATAAGAGATATTGCAGGAATCTTGCAAGTGGGTTTCATAGTAAGGTCCATACATGACACCCAAATTGATAAGAAAAAATCAAGAATTCATGTTGTATTTGATACTAGCAATCCTATTGGCACTAGTACTATAATCGAGTCTTATTACAAATATAATTGAGAGCCTAAAGGGTCACATGTATAATAGGAATTGAATGTTAATATAATACCAATGATTGATTACTTCTCATAAGATTCCTAATGAAACTAGGACTCTCCTAAAAGTTCTCATGAGATTAGGACTCTATACTAGTCCTAATAAGGTTAAGATTAGGAATTTGATCATGACTAAGAGTCAAGTTTTATCTATTAAACTATAATCCTAATAAGATTAAGGTGTGTTCCAAGATTCCTAGTTTGACTAAACCTTTTTAAAATATTCCAATTATAAATAGGAATTGACATATGATAGATAGGTTGGACTACTTGGAATAATATTGAAGTAATTAGGTTTCTAGGCCTTGAAAGCCTACATGTTAGCCGTGAGGATTTTCCATCCATATAGACTTATAAAGTCCATATGACATCTTTGGTTCATCATCATCCATGTAAGCTTAAGAGCCTCTATTAAGTTGGAAAAACAAGCCCAAAAGGTTGGAGTTTCTTATAATTCTAGCATAACTAGAATTAAAGCTATTATCTATCTTATCTTTTGGGAGGTATCCTGATTAGCATTAAACACAATCCATGTTAATTGTACTAAAACTAAAAAAAGAGTTAAAATACCATATTGTAATTATTTTTAAAGTATGAGAAACCAAAACTCTAAGTAAAGAGAGCAATGAAAAAACAAAAAAAATGTTTAGAATTAAAAAAATTCTAATTGGAAAGATGATTTGTTATTGAGAAAAAGGAGAAATGACTACAAACTGATAAACATAAAATGTTTGTGGGCCCATATCAATCCAAGTTATAAAAGGTTTTAACTACTTCGTAACTTTTACTAATGACCAATACTGATTTAAACTTCATATACTAATGGTTATATGTTATTTATGAAAACAAATTTGAAGTATTTGAAAATTTAAACGATTCATATTTGAAGTAAATAAATAAATAAGGAAAGTATAAAAGCTCTTCGATATGGATTGAGGAGGTGAATATTAGAGCTCTAAGTTTCATAATCATCTTAAAACAATAGGATACTATCTCAATAGACTCCACTAAGAACTTTATAGTTGAATGGAGTGTTAGAGAGGAGAAATCCAACCTTTATGGAAATGGTTCGGTCTAAGATGAGTCTTGTACATTTTTCTTATTCATTTCAAGGATATGCCCTGATGACTGCAATACTTTTGCATAATAGAGTTCTATAAGAATCCATTGATGAAACTGTTAATATAAACTCAACAAGTTCTTAAGGTGTCTTACCTATAATTGATAATATAAGAACCTCAAATGTCCTCTAAGGTACATCATAAGTAAAAGAGATATTGATTTCTCATATCAACGTACAATGACATGTTAGTCATTGAAAAAAAAAACTATGACCTATGAGGAGGCAATATATGATATTGTCTTTAAGAAGTGGCTAAGCACTAAAATCTAAAATGAAATCTATGTTAACAAACAAGTGTGAACTTTAGTAGAACCGCCTAAAAGGATAAAACCCATACGATACATGTGGGATTTAAAACAAAATCAATGTGGCGGATAATGTGCTTACCTTTAAAGCACAACTAGTGAAAAAAGGTTATAACTAAAGGCAAAGTGTTGACTTTGATATAACATTTTCATATGTAGCGCCGTTAAATCTATCCATATTTATTTGTTATTGCAACATACCTTTTTTTATAAGATCTAGCAGATAAATCTCAACACTATTTTCTTTAATGGAAATCCAGATGAGGATATGTATATGCATAACCTAATGATTTTGTATTTAAGAACCATGCCTCAAAGGTAGGCAAGTTAAAAAGGTCCATTTATAGACTAAAGTAAGCTTTTTAAAGTTGGAATATTTATATTGATAAGATAGTAAAAGAGTTTTATTTCAAATAAAACAATGATGAACCTTGCATACACAAAAAGGTCAGTGGGAGTGAAATTGTACTTTTAGTCTTATATGTCGATGACATATTTTTCATTGAGAATGACACCTAATGTTAGAATTTATCTAGTTATGATTATCTAAGAACTTCTTTATTAAGAAATTGGGTGAAAAAACTTATATATTAGGTATCAAAATCTATAAGGATATATCTAAAAGGTTGTGTGGCCTGCCTAATAATGTATTTATTGACAAAGTACAAAAGCAATTTAACATTAAAGAATTCAAGAAGATATAACTTTCAATGTCACATTCTGTATCTCTCTAGGAAGATGTGCCTATTAATATAATATGAGAAAGGTAAGATTAATAAGATCTCATATGCTTTGGTTAAAGGAAGGATCAATCATGTATGCCATGTTATGTACTTTAATGTATCATATATATTAAGTAGAGTAAGTTGATACCAAGCAGATCCAAATAAGTGTCACTATAAAGCAATTAAGAACACTTTTAAGTACGTGAGTGTTTAACTCAACATGATGACTTAAAGTCATATTTAAGGTGTCTATTTTGTCTTATTAGTGGTACAATGAGATGAAAGAGTTGTAAGTAAGATACCATAGCCGACTTAACTACCAAAGTTACATTGTGTTTCCCGAAACATATAAATATAGCAAAAATAGTAATTTTAATGTTTTTGTTAAGAGTTTTAAAGATCTCGTTAGATAATCTAAAGTCGTTTAAGGTTTGAGATAAGATTACCTAAATATTACATAATTGTTTTTAGGTTTGATCCACTTCTTCAAGATTGGGTTGTTGCAAATCACAAGTCGTCCAAGTATCTAACCTTTAACAGTAATCTACTTGAACCATCAATGAAAAATCTTTTAAAATCCTTTTAGGAGAAAGCGATCACTAATTTTTTTTTTGTGCTAACTCTTTCTTTTTATGTTTTTAGGTGTTTCTGTATCATATGTTCTATAACATCACTTATAGAAGATATAAGGTATAGCATTCTATTTACGAAGAAAACCTTATAACCTTATAAATGACAAAATATTACTTTTCTCTTTGAAAAATGTCACGTATATTATTTTAGGATTATTTTAGAAACTTATTAAATCAAGTCCCTCCTTGATATTTTGAGGTCTAAAATCATAATCATTTGTATTAATTACATTATAGTACTTAATTTCTAAACTTATTTACAATCAAATTATACTTAGTCAATCATCCTAATTTAATTTATAACCAATAGCTCTTTATGTGTGTGACACATTAGGTTTCCTAATATGTTTCCCCAAATATAAATCACAATCTTAAATAAAATAAGATAAATAAATTAAAAAGCTTAATTTATCACCAATTCAATAAATTTATTGATTTATATTTGAAGATCAAGTACAATGTCTAACAACATGTCATAATCCCTTAAATATTAGAAAAGAAATACATGCCTTGACTTAACTTTTTAGTGACTGATTTCTCTGTATAATTATTATCCATTTATCAAAGAATGTTTCATTTAGGCATTATAGTATGAAATGTGTTTTCTCTATCAAATCATGTTTGTTCTCGATACCATAGTGATTGATTCTTTGAATAAGATTTGAAACTCTTTTCAAATGTCATTCCACATTGCGTAAGGATTTCACAATGAATACTATTTAAGAGTAGATAAAACGTTTTTTCTAATTTACCTAGGGTGATGAATCCTCTCTTGATCTCTTAAATACCTTTATATAGTTCATTATATATTCAATATATATTGGTCTGTTACCCTCGATTATGATAATGTGTTGTCAGGAATAACTTACTCACTTTAAGTCTAAGGATCACTTACAAAACTGTGATGTGAGACTTTCTATAGATGTAAGAGATCTCTTTATACAGAACTCTCATATGGCTTAGTTTAATGTACACATCATCTAACAAGTATTATTTATGAGAAAAAAATGTTTTCTTTCAAAAATAAAAGAACATAATATGTATCAATCTTAATAACTCTAAATAATTTTCAATCCTAATAGAGTATCGACTAGGAATATTTAGGAATAATACTTTGATGATATAGGAATCTCATAATTACAAACACTTTATAATTGTCTTTGCAAAGTATTCCAAAGATTTTATCTTTACTCTAGACTTATTAATGCAACATCAATGAATATTAAAGATATATAATACCCTTATTAATAATAAATTTATTTTTAAATGAACAAAGTTAGTCCTACATGTAACCAATCAACTAGCTACAAGACATATACATTAACACTCTTTACTTATACTAAAGTCAATCACTCACATATCTAATATCATTTCCCTTTATGGTAATCATGCTTTTGTTATGATAGTACCTTATTGAGAGGATTTGTGAAAAAAATTTCATGCAGACACTTGTTCTATCTTAACATTTTTCATTTCTATTATTTGTCTAATAAAATGGAAAATTATATGTTTGGTTTGTTGATTAGACCGTGGTTTCTTTGATTGTGTAAGAGTTTCATTGTTATCACAGTACATGGTCACTGGATCAATAATGCTAGGAACCACACCTAGTTAAGTAATGAACTTCTTGATATAAAGAACATTTTTTTATTGCCTTAGACATAAAGATTTATTCAAAGCTTGCTTGAGTTTATAAATGGATGTTTGTGGCTTGTATGCTTTGTTGACAGATTCTTTAGATTCAAAACCTTTACATCGTGTGATATACATATCTTCATGAAGATTGATATTTATAAATGCAGTTTTAACATCTATTTCCAAATTTCATAATCTTGGTATGCAACTATAGCAAATAGATTCCTTTTGGATTTTAACATAGCTATCAACGAAAAGATTTCATCGAAGTTGTCACACCCTAACATCGCGATGATCTACCCTTTTCCTAGAAGGGAAAAAGGTTTTTTGTGTTAAAGGGGGACATGAATGAGACATATGAAAAGGAGTTGCCACTTAATATTATTATCACTATTAACCATATCCATTCTTTAAAGTTTTAAGTTAAGGGACTAGTTATGCTAGAAAGATATTATCACCTTAAAGCATCTTACTTGAGGTAAGTTGCATTGTTATTGTCTTTTATCCCTAATGGTATATTGTGCCTAATATCACTGGTTTATCTACATGGGTGAGAATGGGTCTACTATGATGAGTTAAACCCTAAGTAGATAAGTAGATTTAAGCTTACCCATTCTAAACTCTACGTTATCTTTTCCACTCCTAATTGTTTCAAATCATAATTTGTGACTATTAATAATTTGTCAATCTATGTCAATGAATAATTAGATAGACCTATATTAGGCTCATTGAACCCTGTCCAAATTATAGGGGTAGTTATCACTAAACATTTTGTTTATGCAATAGTGCCTCATGTATAATGACTTTTTTAGGTTCATTTATCTTATAGTACCAAAGTTCACTCATAATTTTTGTTGAATGAGGTTTTTATGTCCATTCCTAAATATCCAAATAGTAATCATTTTAGGTTGATCTACTTTGAGATAAGATCTAGTAGAACAGATGTTTGAGATGTACTAAGGGAATTAATACACGTAATTTACTACAAACGTAACAACTTAAAATTTAAGAGGAAGATATGTTTTGACAAAAAAAAAGACTGAGATGCTAATCCTTATTAAAATTTAATATAATAACTCGTTATGAGTCTATTTATCTCACATATTATGAGTGAATAATAAAACATTTATTTTTTTACATTGTTAAAAAAATGAAAGAAAAGCTTTTTAAAGAGGTTTTGGAGTGTTAGCCTATAATGGCCTTTTAATGTTGGTTGAACCCTCGGTGGGTTTTATAAACAATTTATAAAACTAAATGCAAATGTATGCATGAATATGAACATTATCCTTTTATGAAAATGCAAAATCATGCATAAATAACACAATGGAATGACCAAGAACATCAAACACAAGCAAGATGCAAACTTTAAATGATTTGACCTAGAAGCGCAAAAACTAAAAAAATATTTGAAAACCATTGAATACATTCTCAATACACACAAAGCACATCGTATCAAAAAATCAAATGCACAAGAAATTCAAATGTCCATACATATACGCAATCAATGTCAAAGTTTGTTCAATCTAAAAAACTTCATCACAATACACATCCAAAACTACTATAAACCAAAATAATCATTTACATAATATTTAGGGTTTAAAATAGACCTTTCAGAATGGATGAGGTGGACTAGAAGAGACTGAAACAGTAGATGAAAATGTGAAAACAGTGCTAGAAAAGTTGTTAGTGACATCTCAGATTGCATCACGTTGTTTAGCTAAACTTTGAAGAGAAGAGGCTTGGGGCCTGGTCTATAATAAGTACCACTTTTATTTGTTTTCTAATGGTTGTGGTGGTTTCGATCACCGCTAAGGTATATGGAGATTTGGTTGTTCAAAGTTTGGCCCCATTTTACCTATAATGTTATTTATTTCCAACAACTTGGGTTACAATGTGTGTCAAGCTTAGTGGTGGGAGAGGAGGCATATGAGATACTTTGCAGGCTACACCACCTCCTCCTCTTTCTAATGGTGATATCGATGTCAATCATCATCGATCTATAAGAGAGATCCAGCACCTGGGAGTTTCGATTATATGCTATTTATTTCTTTGGCAACTTCACTTATTTTTTGGTGTTTTATGATGAGAGGAGGTTAGGAAATTTTGTTGGATGATGAGGAGAGATGAGAGAAAAAGGTTATGGTTATTGTTGTGGTGGTCAGAATGGTGGTGGTTGGCCAGACAATGGAGAGGTAGGTTGAGATGTGGGTTTTTAGTTTTGTTTTTGGGTTGTTTAGGAGAGTTGTTAGGGTTTTTCATGTTGTTTCTTTCTCAAATTTTAGTCCTCTTCTCTATTTCTTTTTCACTCCTCTTTATCTTCTTATGGTAGTTAGGGTTTCTCACATCTCCCTCCTTCACACTATTTTTTTTCTATTTATACTACTCATCTTAGAAATATTTTTATTTATGATCCTTTGTTCTAAGTATATCCTAAGAATATCCTTATTGTATTTTTCTTTTTGATCCTTGCTTCCTTTTGCTTTGCACTTTAGCTCACTTGTCCATTTTACTCCTTATTTTTATTTTTTTATTTTCACATTTTAATCTTTTTCATAAGACAACATTAATATCAATTCAAGAATTAGAAAATGGATGCATTAATGGACAAGATGCATCGAAAGCATATTTTTGAATTTTTATTTTTTAAAAAGATATTGAAAATTACAAAATGGGCACAAATTTGTTAAAACATACTCTTGAATTTTTTATTTTTTTTAGAATATATCAACAAGATAAAATAGTTGAAAATCATAAAATAGGCGTATGAATGGCTGAAATGCATTGAAAACACATCTTTTGAATTTTTTGCTTTATGTTTTCATTTTTGGAAAATATTTTGGAATTGGAGGTCAAATTTTGGGTTATGACAAAAATCAACCCTTTGTCTTTATTTGTAATTTTGGGCAACTAGTCTAGCTTTGTATAATTGTAGATTATCATCCATATCAATCTTTATCTTGAAGGCCCTTTTATATCCAATGATTTTTATTCATTCTAGTGGATCAATGTCCATACCTAGTTTGTGTACATGAAATTCATCTCAGATTTTATGGCCTCATGCCATTTATTAGAACCAATATTAGATATTCCTTTCATGTAATTGATAGACTCATCAAGTATGATCAATTTCATTATTTTTAGCTTTCATGTGAAGTTCATATCTTATTGATGCATGACATGTCCTACCAAATCTATGAAGTTTTTGTGTTTCTTGAGCTTCTGGCTGAATATCCAATGTTATAGTCTCGGGCTCGGGTTCTATTTGGATATTAATTTATGGTTTTTGAACTTCTTTAAGTTTTATTTTTCTCTTAGTACTCCTTTTAAGAACAAATTCTTTCTTTTAGAAGGTAGCATGTTTTGAGACAAACACCTTTCGCTCAATAAGATGGTAAAAATAATATTTAATAGTTTTTTTTTTGGATGTCCCACAAGCTTATATTTATCTAAATTAACTCCTATTTTTTTTAATACAACACCCTTCATATATGCCTCATATCCCTAAATATTTTGTATGATTAGTTTAGTCTCCTGTATGTTTTATATGGAGTTTTATCAACAAATCTTATTAAAACCTTATTTAAAAGGTGAACAACAATTTGAAGAGAATAGGCCCAAGAAAAAGGTGGAATATCTATATAACTTATTATAGACCACATCATATCCAATAGAGTGTGAATTTTCCTTTCAGAAAGTCGATTACGTTATGGTGTTTCATGAATTGTCTATTATGAGAGAATCCTAAGTTTTTGATAATCTTTAAATTCTTGGATCAAGTTTTCATCAACTCAATTAGAATGAAGTATTTTAAAACTCATTCCATTTTATATTTCAATTTCACTTCTAAATTTTTTCAACCTTTCAAATGATTCAGACTTGTGTTTCAATAAATACACATAACTATATCTAGAATGGTCATCAATAAATATGATGAAATATGTATATTCATTTATAAAAAAAAAATAATCATTGGTCTATATACATCTTTATATATCAGACCTAATAATTATCAATTTCTAGTATCAGCTTACTTAGAAAAGTTCAATAATAAGTTTCTACAATTAACGCAATAACTCTTGCTCCATGACCAACATGTAGGTCCATTTCACCTTTACACAATCTTCCACTTCTTTTTAGCTCCTTTATATTATAGTAACTATGAAAACGATATCCAGTATCCAATATTTAAGAACTATTATATGAAGTAGAAAGATAATTATCAATTATAAATAGAATATGAGTGTTCACAAATGAACCTTTTGTCATCTTGCAGTGGAATAATTTCATAGAAGTCTCATATCTCTTAGCCTTACTAGTCACATTAAAGAACTCTTTGATATGTATAATTATTGTTTAAGTATTCATATTCACATGCTTTCTCTGAAGTTTAGGTAACATACTAGCTAACATCGCACATGTAGTCGGCTCATCAACATCAATATAACATTGATATTTAGTCTTAACTTCATCATCGCATCCTCATCAAGGACAAAATTAATTGGATTTTCAAGAACATATATTGATTGAGAACATATTAGATTATTTGGGAGGGCTATTAATTTATAAATATATCATATATGTTTCGTGTAACTATTGTCTTTAATCTCATATGATAATGAGTGACTCATCCAAATCATATAAGTTTTGTTAAGTAGGATCCAATTTCTATAGCATTAAACATATTAGATTAAAAGTAATCTTAAGTGCCTCATTAATTTATCAAAGAATAAAACTATGGTTTAATCCTTATAAATTTGAAAGACAACAAATCATATTCTTAATAAATACTTGATATTTTAATGAGGTATTTGTAATATTATAATTAGGTCTCATTCCATAGGACGATTGATATATCATACATAACAATTATATAAACATACAGTTTTAGCATGTCATTCTAATTGGAAGATTATGGACATATCTAAACTAATTCCCTTGAGCCATTGATGGGAATTAGGTGGTCAAAACTCAAGTAGTTGATGTAAATCTTCATCACCATAGTTGTATCATTTTGCACCGTTATTTCTTCGTCTTCAATTACAAAATATTCATATCTAAATTCATACATCTCTAAATTACATAACATTTACATAATTGAATAAGAAACCTTAAGTTATATCCGACTGGAATTAGATGAGAAAAGAATTTTACAACTCATAAGAAAACATTCATATATTTCTAAATTACATAACATTTGCATAATTGAATAAAAAACCTTGAGTTATATTCGAGTGGAATTAGATGAGAAAAGAATTTTACAACTCATAAAAAAAATAGAGAAAAAACAGTACACATATGCCTATTTAATCTTACAAAAACATTCAACCACATATAAAAAAAATCATATTGGTCTTCTAATGTTCATAATCATCCTTCATGGATAAGAACACATTACTAACATTTAAAAATATTTAATTAAACTCAATTTCATAATTTTTCAAAATTTATAAATTTTATTTAATTTAATTTTCCTTGAGAAATTATTTTTCAAGATTTCATAATAAAATTCATCATATTAAGATTCTTATTAACATTCTAAACTATTTTAGTATCAATTAAATGAAATTCTTGGCTTCAAAACTCAATTTATTTTAGATTAAAAAAAACAATAATTCAATTAAAAAATTTAATCAAATCCCAATCCAATTAGGATATTTCAAAAATAAAAATTTAGAATTAAATAATTTCAATCATAATACAATTAAGATATTAATAAAATAAAAAATAAATTAAATGATTTAATTCAATCTTAATCCAATTAGGATTTAATAAAAAATAAAAATTTTGAATTAAATAATTTAATTCAATCCTAATCCAATTAGAAAAGTTAATTTTTTAACTCATTTAATTTAGGGTTTTAATTTTAATATAAAATTAATATTTTATACATAGAGAGGTGGAATCATAAACTTGTCCCTAAATACTCTGTGGTAAAAAGGTATAAGGCTTCAATGGGGTAATCATAATTCTACCAGCTCTAAATCTCTAAACGTGTCTCCTGAGGCAGAATTACATTTTTCTCCCCATTTTCTTTTTCCTTCGCTACCAATAATAGGCTCACTACCCATTGTCGATAGCAACCTTAGCAACGTTAGGGTCTGCCCAAACGTTGTGCTGCCACTAGAATGAGGCAATAGCTCAAGACACACTAGGGTTATAGTGATGGGGCAGCACCACCAACATCGAGCTGGTCTGGTGCACCAGGCAATGGCCACTTACACCAGCCATGTTGGGGCTTAACCAGGGCTCACAACCATCCAAAACTTTTTTTTTTATTTTCTAATAGATTTTAATAAAATATAAAAAAATCCAATCAAATATGACTTGAACAATAATTCATACAAACCACCACATATAAATCTCCTAAAACCTTTTTAGAATAGAGGGATCACTATGTCTTTTTGTGCTAACTCTTTTTTGTGTGTTTTTAGAGGTTCTCTACCTTATATTTTATAACATCACTTCTAGAAAATATAAGACATCGCATTCTATTTATAGAAAAAAACATGATAATCATATAAATGATTGTCACACCCCAAACCCCAAGATCATGATTTTACATGAAAACATCTATGACTTATGAGCATACAAGGCATCTTAACTCTAAAAAAAAAACGTATACTCAAAATAATACTTTGTTATAAGAAAATACCTTGAGTCATAAATTAACTAAACCCAATATAAATTATTTAACATCAAATAACCTAACTTCAAAGTCAAATAAAACTAAATGTACTATAAGTCTAAAATCATAAATTAATTTAATTATTAAAATCTAAAAAATCAATTTTAAACTTTTAAAATATCCACTTTACACTTTAAACCTCTTCCAAACCATATGAAAAATAAAAAAAATAAGGGGTGAGTACCCCACACTCAGTAAGTAATATTTCATCTCCCTAGCTAGACCAAGCATGCCAAAACTTAATAGTGTATATATATATAACTTAAAATTAGTTCATTTATCATACAAAAATATTAGTACTTTAAAAGATTGAAAAGTACAAAACATATTTATAAATCATTCACAAACTTAAATAATTCAAACGAATTATTTTAAACATAAACTTGGATTGCACACTCATATTCAAAGTCAAATTTAGAGTCAAAAGACTATGATTACTCTAACCACAATAATAATAGGTTATATTTTACCATATGACTAGAATTCAAATTCTAAATAGACATGACTATAAATGTCAATACCCCAAAGACCAGGTTCAAAGAATAGTTAATTAAATTCATCTTCTTATTCAATCCACGAATGTATTCCAAAAAATAATAATATTCAAAACACATTTGTAATCATAATCAGACTTTCACAAAATACTTAACTTTATTTACAAATTCTTGAAATAACAAATATTTTAAAAAGAAAAACTCCTTTTGGTACTTATATATTTAAAATATTTGTTATTTCATAAATTAGAAGTATCAAACAATATAAATGATTTGTAAATAATATATATATATATATATATATATATATATATATATAACTCAAAATAACTAATCAAATAGATGAATAATTACTTGCTTATTAAGCATATCCAAGATTAACATTAGAGACAATCAAACACTCCTAACAATAATAATCACCATAAATTATATGCTCACTAATATCTAATGCAATATATAAGCTTGTTTCTAATTCCTAGTTTAATCAAAGCTTAAATATATCACTAGTAGAAATGACTCTAAAATCCCTTCTGAAAATCACCCAACATTATAACCATGTCACTACAACCCCTTACTTTAATAATAAAATATATATTTTAAATAATTAAATATAAAAAATTTAATGATCTAAAAGATATGGAAATTATGGTCCCAAAATAATAATATTATAAAACACAATTAGAAAAGGCTAAGAAATATTTATATTTCAAGTATAGAAATATTATAAGCATAATTAAGGTGAAGGTGTTGAAAATTATTAATTCTAACGCTTTTGAGAAAATGATTTATTAAATTCATTCATTCATTTACATAAAAATAAAGTTTTGTTTATGAAACATCTTCCACTAATCAAATTCTATATGAAAATGAATTAATTTTAGTATATTGAACCTTTTAAAACCAAACTATAAAAGTTGTTTACTCTTGAAAATAAATTTAAGTTATTAACTACTCAATTTCAGTAATTAGAAATATTTTTTTCATAAATTCATAAAACAATCTCTACAAAATATTAAAAACACATTAAAACTCATTGGTAACATATTAAATAAAACAAAAGGTTTGGGCTATCAAACATTCATGGTGAGTTGTACTCTCCAATTAACTGAGAGTGGGCTTAAAAGAAATTATGTTCTTATAAACCTAAAAATTACATATTCAAGTTACCTACTTTCAACAATCATAACTCTTAATCCACAACACTAATATGGGTGAATGACCTATCAAATTGAAGAACCAATGACATACTATAACCAGGTATCAAATTCAGAATGTAACACTTAATGAAACTCCATATTTTTATGGCCTAAAGTTAACAACTTGTCATTTTGCTTCTAATTTCTTAATTTTACTATTACTTTAAATTGATCTAACAGAAAGATATAAAATCACTTTTAATGGCTTCCTATCAATATAAGATTTTGTTAGTACAACACCCTCTTTAAAAGTGATAAAAGATCAAATATCATAAATAACCTAATTCCTAAACTTTTTTCAATAACCTTAGTATGCATGCAAAAAATCAATTAAAAGGTAAGGATAGAGAATACAGACCTTAAATTGATAAAAGAAATAAAAACTTTGGCCTTTTATCAAATATCCTCTTTAATCTTTCTCTCGCTCTCTATTGACATAGGCGTTGATCGTCTTATAAAATAAAGCATGAGTTACTATATGATTTTATTTTCTTTTTATTCTTTAAATTATTATGTAATTACTAATATACTCATTATTATTTATAATATTATTAATTAATTAATTAAAAGGGCTTGATAAAGACCTAATTAATTATATTATTTTATTTATTATTACTTTTTTGGGCTTTCACATTCTCCCCCTTTAAAAGAGGTTTAGTCCTCTAAACTTCACATACCAAGTCCTTCAAACAATTTTGGATGCGTTTCTTTCATATCACTTTCGAGTTCCCACGTGGCCTTCATTTCAATCTGGTTACCCTATTAGATCATTACATATTTCATGGTCTTACACCTTAAATTTTGCTCCTTTTTTTCCATAATCTTAATTGGTACCTCATCATATATTAAATCTTCTCAAAGTTGTAGAGAAGTGTAATCTACAACATGATTAGGATTAGGAACATATTGTCTTTAGCATAGACATTTGAAAAATACTACAAGCACCTAACAATGTTGGTTGTAAGGCAAGCTTATAGACCATTTTTCCAATCCTTTCTAATATCTCGAAAGACCCAACATGTCTAGGATTTAACTCTCATCAAATTCCAAACCTCGTTACTTTTTTTTATTGGTGATACCTCGAGAAAGACATGATCACCAACATTCGATTCCAAACTATACCTCTTATAATCAACATAACATTTTTGCATACTCTTTGATGCATGTAGTCTTTCTCTTATCAATTTAACCTTCTTCATAGTCCTTTATATCACATTTGGTTCCAACTCCTTCCCCAATATCCTATCTTCACCTACATCATGTCAATAAATAGGTGACCTGCATCTTTTCCCATAAAGGCTTTATAAGATGCCATCTAGATACTTGCTTAATAACTATTTTTATAATCAAATTCCATAAAAGGTGACTAATCTTCCCATGAACCTCTCATATCAATCACACACCCTCAATATATCTTCAAGAATCTTTATGGTCTTTTTTTAGTGTCCATCAATTTGTGGGTGAAAAGGTGTACTAAAACTCAACTTTCTACCCATAACATTGTGTAAGCTCCTCCAAAACTAAGATACAAAATGACTAACTCTATCCAAAACTATAGATAATGGAATGTCATGCAGTCTCACAATTTCTTTAATGTACAACTTTTCTAAATGGCCTAAGGAAGTCTCAACTTTGAAAGCTAAGAAATATGTATACTTAGTCAATCAGTCAACAATCACCTAAACTACATAATTACCTGCTTGAGTTCAAGGCAACACAAACATAAAATCTATGGCAAAATATTACTTTGCCCCTTAAAAATATCACATATATTATTTCAAGATAATCTTAGAAATTTATTCAATCAAGTCCCTACCTATTTTTTCTAGGTCTAAAATTATAATCCCTCATATTAATCATATTATAATCCTTAATTTCTAAAACTTATTTGCCATCAAATCATACTTG
>Ga0307518_10001449_pt1 | contig 17621 bp, 21 predicted proteins | sample 25_EM_MG_FD_203889 | JGI IMG/M metagenome (GOLD analysis project Ga0307518, IMG submission 203889) | Populus trichocarpa ectomycorrhiza microbial communities from riparian zone in the Pacific Northwest, United States - 25_EM | ecosystem: Host-associated > Plants > Roots > Unclassified | place...
TAGTGCTGCTGAAGCGCAACCATGGGCTCCCTTGATGAGCTCTCTTCTGGGAAAGAACGAGAGAGGGTTCTTCTTCCTAATAGCACTCTAAAGTAGGGATATAACTGTCATGGTGCTGGAGGATGCCGTCTGAAAGTAGGGAAGCGGATAGAGTACTGAATTCGATGCATCCAGGGAAGTGAGACAAACAACAGAGGAAGATGGACATGGCAAGTATCTGGGAGGAAGGGACCATAGGCTGAGGGCTCAGGGGACACAGAGACGACCAGAGAAGACTTCTCAATCTTGACAATAGACCTAAGATGACCAAAGTACGTCCTTGACACAGGACTGACGAGGAGAACGCGCTGACCGAGAATGAGGGGGACTGAGGGAGCAGGCTGGGAAGATATGTGCCAGGCAGTGCATGGGAACTCTGGGAGAGGCTGTCCTAAGAGCAGGACATAGTGGAGATCTGCAGCAATAGCGGAGAAATGATCCAGAGAAAATACAGACTCCATAGTGACTGATGAGATGAACGTCTGGATTGCGGGGGGAATATCTCCGTGGGAAATAAACGGATCCACGTCGGAACTTGACAGGCAGATAGACCACGCTCCAGGCTCTCTGACGGTATAGTCACGTGCCTGATAGCTTTGGAAACGGTGGAGCTATTCAAAATATCGGAATGCCGGCACTGGGCGCCTAAAAATGACATTTGAGCGCTAACGTCGTTTCTTCTCTTCTTTCCTTCATTTCTCCATCAATTCTTCAGCTTCTTTGCTCATTCTGGTATGGGAGTTGGACTGCAGTAGATTGCATTCCTTTCTCATACCATACTGGACATTATTCCTTCAGTTTCTTCTGCTTCTTGGCGGTTCTTGTGCGAGTGATGACTGTCAGCGTTGGCAGTCATCTCTTGCATCAGAATAGTCTTCTTGTGCGATAGATGGCTACGATGAGGCTCCGTCATGCTCATCCTTCACATCAGGATCGTTTGATATTGACGTTATCTTCCATGTTCACTGTACCAAACCTGTTTGGTGCGTGACACCGACCACCGGTTTGAGCTGACAAGGCAATGCCATCGGCAGTACAGACGTAGGGAGGTGGGGCAATTTGAGGTTGTTTCTAGGAAATAAAATTTTAGACCATGCTAGTGTATGAAGTAGACCATACCTTCTTCCAGCCCTTGTTATTTGGATGAGGAGCGACAGGATTTGGGTCGATGTCATGGGGGAGAGTTGTCATAGGCCTCAGTTCATGTTGTGGCCCCTTGATCATGGCACTAACCTGTTCCAGTTGAAGAATGTGTCCTCCAACCCCAGCACCTGTTCTTCCGCTGTGATGAGGTTGTGCACTCCCAGGGCCTGAATCAGTGGTGGGCAGTGACGGAGTGTCGCTGGGTTTCATTCTTTTCTGCTGAGGTGCACCTCCTTGAGGTTTTCTTTGGCAGCGATTGAACCATGAGAGAGACAAAGGAAGAGTGCACAGCACTCAAAATCAAATCCTACTACTAGTACATGGTTGCAAGCGAATTTACGTATGCAGACAACGCAACAAAGTATGTAAAACTACTGAAATGTGTGGACAGAGCAAAGTAATCGATGAGGGTTAGAAGTATACATGCCAAGCTTAGAGTCGAGGACGTTTGCACAAAGTAGAAAGAGGGGTATCACCCATGCTTCGAATGTTGTCATTGTGGACACGTTTTTGACCAGAGTGCATTGGAATGGCACTTGCCTTGACTGTCAGGAAGTTGCACAGACACTACATTTCCCTCCTTGTATGAATGTTTGCCCTTCAAATTCTTCCTCTGAAGCCTGTCACAGATTTGCTCAAGAAGGCCAATCGAAAGGAAAGGGATAGTACCCTGGACCAAAGTCAGCTCATGGTCCAAAACAGAGTGAATACTCACTGTACCACCAACACCATACTCCTGTTCAAAGGTAATCTCGACTGCAAATTCCCAGTCTATCAACATTCCTTGGATCTCATTCACCAAGTCCTTGATCAAAACATTGAAGGGACTGATGTCGCAATGGAGGATCCCTTTTCCAACAGCTTCCTTTTGAACTGATTTGTATATTAGCTTAGATGTCTTCACAAAAGAGAGATATGGACTTACCGATAAGAACGTCCCTTATAGATTTAACCAGTTCGTGCTTAGTCCTGAATTTTGCAAGAGGGTGCCCACGCAGGCATATGACTATCCAGATATGTGTCCTCAGCATCCCCTTCATGAATTTCTGCTGCAGCCCAGAATGATATTGCGAAGTAACATCAACAACACCGGGGGAGATCTCTACCTTCCAATAGTCAACAAGATTGGGCATGCCGCTGACCCCTTCCATACGTTTCATCATCTTCACTTCCTTTACCTCCTGAGACATGTTCTCTACCCAATGGTCCTTGATGATATACAATTCGCCCTTGTGCTGGACAAGATAAACCACAGTACCACAACCCAAGAACCCCACTGAAGAAAATAACACCTCCAAGATTTCATATATGACATCGCAAACCTGGATCTCTCCGATTGGGCTCAAAGGAATGCCGGTGTGATCAGGAACTGAGCTAGTGGGATTGTGATGAGCCCCACCAGGTAGAGCGGGTTGTGATGGTTCGATGTCCACAAGGAGGGAGTCTGGAGTGGGCACACTTGGTTCTGGTTAAGAAACGGAGCCATGGTCATCATCCCTCAACTCTTCCGGGATGGAGGCTGTGATGATGTTATGATTTGAATCGTAGACCACCTTTCGGTGTGAAACCCACAAGTGATGGATAGGCCTCACATTAACAGTAGGGTCAAAGCCTATACAGAGCCGAGAGCCAAACATGATGGTCGCGAGAATGGTGACAAATGCTGTGGGATTGGATTGAATGCTGAAGGGTGGTGAGACAGAACAGCCTGAGTGGTCATAGAAGTGAACTCGCATGTCCTCCTTCATGATGGATAAGGCTAAAACGAAATGTCTCCAAGGTTGATCGAGGAAGACAAGGTAGACCTTGGTGTGGAGGGTCTTAATGAGGGGGATGGAGGGCTTCCGCATTTGGGTGGTGCATTCAGCAATAACCTTAGGACTCATCCATGAGATAGAATCAGCAGGGGTGTCTGATTTTTCGACGAGGATGATATCCAGTTTGTGATAGAAGGCACCTGTGCCATCAGCATTTCCGGGCATACAATGAGTGGAATAGGTACCTAGCCAATATCACTTGGAGGGCTTCAAACTGGAATTCGATGCCTGAGCCATGATGGCCAGCCAGATGGCATGCGCAATGGTATTGAAGAACACTGTGAGGTTAGACTCTTGCGGTTCACCCTTGATGTGGATTGGCCAGTTCCACTGCTCAGTGGATGTGTTGTAGAGTGGGGTTTCTGGGGAGCTGGGGAGCTGGGGCGTGTCTGGGCAGTCTTGGGCTTGGGGTTATTGGGGATATGCTTTCCAGCTACCAGTATATCTATCGAGGGGATGTTGATGTTGGCAAAGTCTGAAAAGATTTGATCAAGAAGATATCCTAGACACTTGTTGTGAGGATGATTGGGTGGGTTGGCAGTCTCGAATACAATCACTCCTCCAAGTTCTTGAGTCGTAATCTTGTCCATCATTGCTATGAAGTGCCCTTCCTTTGGAACAGGATAGGAACCTAGTTTACATATTGTGTCTACAGTGCGGAATTTATTAGGGTGCAGAGGCAGTGACATGGTGTCTGGTGCAGGGACAAGGAATCAATGAAACAAATGAGCTCCACACTTCCCAGGCAGACCACAAATTGAACCAACAACGCAGGCTCCTTCACGCCTCCGCTGGGAGTGAGAGGGGCACAAGACTTAGTGAAATTCTGAGTGGATGGACGATTATATAATCGCACGTGGACAATTCAAACCCAGCATAACCTTAATCCCCTCACACTCCCAGCGGGGGCTGCAAGAAAACATTTGTAAACAACGTCAGCCACAGTGGCTGGACGAACAGAGTTCAGAAAAAACCCATATAAATTAAGGTTTGATTGTATTATTTTATTTTACTGTAGTATACAGGGGCAACCGGATGGCCGGTTTCCCACTTCGGTATATACCCTTCATACACATGGCAGCTGTCAGGATCGGTTCTCCTCGACAATCTTACTAGGAGGTCCAGGGATGCAGGGGACTAATGAGGAGGTAAGTCCAGACACTAGTAGGTGCTGGTTAGTGTGGACAATCAAGTCCGGGTCATATGGACGAAGTCCGGGCACTAGAGAAGCACTGGGAGTAAGTCCAGGTTTTTGCGGAGTAAGTCCGGACTGCGGGAAAGTGGACCGGAGTAGCGCAGCTTGTCTGGACGAAGGACACATCCCAGAGGTGGGATAAGTCCCTTGAGGTCTAGCATCAAGTCTGGGACAGAGGTGGCTTTTGCCCTTGTGTGAGTAGGAGACTTGCTAGGAGCGGACATAGGACCAAGGGGACAAGATAGGATGGAGACCGGAGTTGGCCGGAGTTCAGGTGGACAGGTGGACAGATGGATTAAGGAGAGCATAGTGGGTAGTACAGAGGGAGGAGTATCTTAGTCGAGATTTGATCTAAGGACTACTAGGCCGGAGTTTGATAGTTTATATAGTAATGAGACTAGAGGTGAGTATATATGGTGACAGGTAAACACCTTAGTCGGGACAAGGGATGGAGCAGAACCAGACAGGAAAATAAACTAGGTACAGGAAAATAAACCGGAGCGGAAGTAGAAACGGGGAACTAGGATTACAGGGACGACGGAGGAAAAGCAGGGACAAGGGAACTAGGTCAGAACAGGACAGGTAAGGGTCAGAGGTGGACTTAACTAATGTTAAGTCCGGAGGGATGTCCAGGACCAGAGGAAGTGGAACCGGAGGAAGTGGAACAGGAGGAAGTGGAACAGGAGGAAGTGCACGACCGGAGGAAGTGCAAGAGCAGAGGGAGTGTGCAGGTGGAGGAAGGGTGGAGTAGCCGGAGGAAGGTCCGGAGTTGGACATAGAAATGTCCTAAGCCTTTGGTGGACCTAACAGAGGAAGCAGAGCAGGAGCAGGAGCAGAACTGAGCCGGAGTTGGATATACCAGCTGGAGTTGGGCTACGTCGCAGACCAGACAAAGGGAGTGGCCGGACTGAAACCTGAGTAGCAACTAATGGTAGGTACAGGTCTGACACGGAGGAGTTAGACTGCAGATCTGTCTGTAGGAAGACAGGGGTTAGTCCTGAGGCAGAGATGGACGTAGTGACCGGAGTTGAGCTGGAGTGCAGCTATGGGGCTGGAGATGGCCGGACTAGATCTGGAGTTGTGTCTATGCCTAAGGAGAGGTCAGGTGGGCCAAGGTTAGACCGGAGTTGTGACTGGGAAAAGTATGGATATGACAGCAGCGCCACCATCACTCCCACTGAATCAGTCCCGTGTTCCCTCGTTATCAGATATCCGTACTCGAACCTACAATGTGTTTGGAATACAGCCATGTCTGTGGCAAATCAAAGTTACCGAGACGTTACTGCAAGGAGGAAAGGACGTCATTTGCATTGCTGGCACAGGCATGGGCAAAACACTAACCTTTTGGATGCCCCTTTTGTTCTGATCAGGCGGTGTTCAGATTGTTGTGACCCCTTTGAATCTGCTTGGAAAGCAGAATGTAGCATCCTTGGCCAAAGCAGGAATCCGAGCTATTGCCATTAGCTCAGAAACAGCAATACCTGCAAACTTTCAGGTGAGCCATCTTGTTGTTTCTCTGAACAGTTCATACCTTAAGAGACTTGCAGGCAATTCGTGCCTTCCATTATCAAGTCATTGTGGTCAGTCCTGAACAGCTTATGAAACCCGACCGGGAGTTTGAGCAGTTGTTGAAGAATCAACTGTTTGTGTCACAGATAATCAGCATTGTCATCGACGAAGCGCATTGCCTCACCGACTGGGGGGAATTTCGGCCTGAGTACCGAGAACTTGGACAGCTGCGTTACATATTACCACCCACTCTGCCGCTACTGGTCGTATCAGCCACAATCACAAAAAGTACAAAGAACGATATTACTCGCCTTCTCCATATGCAAAGGGACAGGACCGTTGTGTTCCGCCGGTCCAGTGATCGCCCTAATATCAAAATTGGGGTTAGAAAGATTAAGTATGCACTGGGAAGTTTCCCTGACCTTATGTTCCTTATTCCGGCCGGATTTAAGGTCGGCGATCCTCCGCCGCCCAAGTTCTTGGTGTTTTTCGATAACATACCTGACTCTATTGAAGCGGCTGCTGTCCTGCGCCAGCGTCTCCCTCCCGAGCTGAGGGACAAGATCAAATGGTTCAATGCTGACATGTCCTCCACCTTCAAGGAGGAGGAGTTAGAAAACCTAGTGAGCGGTGAGACATGGGGCTTTTGTATGACAACCTCGTTTGGCATGGTATGTATGTACTATACAAATACCTAGGTGGGTATTGACCCCGCACGCTGATAGGGAATGGATGTTCCCAATATCATGTTGGTCATTCAATGGCGACCGACTTGTGGAGCGGCAGCGCTTTGGCTGCGCAGCTCGAGACCAGGGACTTGTGGGAACTGTGCTGCTGTTTGCTGAGAAGGAGTATTTTAATGATGAAAAGGCTGCCAAGGCTGCAAGAAAGGCGCGTAGAGCGGACACACGTAAACAGACAGCCAATGAAGTGAACTTACCTGGTGCTGCACACCTGTCGAAGTGTGCAGCTGTATCCTCCGTACAGGCGACGCCAAGCAGCTCCCACAGCCACCTGGTTCATCCGCTCATATCCCAGTTGAACGATGGTGTGGAGGGGGATGCCAATGGGTTGTTTGATGAAGAATCAGATATAGGAGAGGGAGAGACGGCACCTGTTCAAATACCTGTGGAGCCTGCTGGCGGTCTGGAAGCCTTGCTGGAGGCGGCGATCAAAGAGAAGTCTTCGGAATTTCATACAACTTCCGGCAAGTGGCGAAAGAGAGATCTCGACCCAACAATTGACTACTTGATTAATGCGGAGGGGTATGATTGTATTGGGTGTCAACGAAGGGTCTTTGATGTATGTTTTGATAATGCTGCAGCTGGTGGAAAATTCTTGTACATGCGGATGCAATGCACTGACTCTTTCAAATTCTTACTGCAGACTCCGACCACCTCGAGTGTGACCCCCACAGCGCCCAAGGGTGCTCTCGCTGCCATATCATGCAGCCCACTGTTTGCTGCGACATTCATGACCCATCCACATTCTCCTTATTCGAAGCTGACACTCCTCGCACGTCCCACGCCACTCAACGGTCCCATCTCCCCAAGTACACGCCAATGGAGCAAGACCGTGCGCTGGGAGATGCCATCCATGATTGGTGAGAGGAGCAGACCTCAGCTATATTTGGCTGGGCCGCTCTCAATGACTTTGGGCCATGCCTAGTCATGCCTAACTCAATACTCGACTGTGTTGTAGACTGTGCCCATCACAACAAGATCGAAATGCTCCAGGACCTGAAGAAAGAAATGGGCTGGACAGATGCCGACTGTCTAGGCAGCAGACTCATAGCTCTCATTCAACGTCACACCCCACCCCGTTCGTCACCATTGGTATCCACACCTCTCAGCAGACAGGTCTCACAGGCCTCTGTGCTCAGCAGCCTCAATCTCGACTCACCGTCGCCCCTCCCACGGCCTACACCCATCGCATTTGCCCCAATCATGGGACCATGCCAACCGCCCACTGCTTCATCTGGTGGCGAGTACGTGAGGTGCTGCAACAAGTGCAGTGCTTGCGGGCAGGAAGGACATAACGGTACATTATATTCTACTCTTCACTAAGCTGTCGTTAACAACAAACTGGTTCAGCTCGTAACCGTGTATGTGCCAAACACCCGGCACATATCGGCAACGCTATGGGCAAAGAAAATGTAAGCCATCTAAATGAACTGTTTCTTTAGATTACTTACAATATATTTACAGCAAACTGGGTCCCCTGCACCTACACCAACTCTATTGTGATGTCGTCCGGCTCTGCCCTGCTATTTTCGCTTGAATCGTTCTCGTTCTCCGTTGCTTCCCATTCCCCACACACAATTTTTTGCGCCTTTTGCACCATATCTCCCCATTTGTTGTGCAAATCGTCAATCTGATGACGGCTTTTTCTTCCCATAGATACAATATGTGGCGAATTTAATGAAAGATGTTTCAGCAACTTGGCAAATGTTTTCTTCATGTCTGGAGGCGTGTGGTTTGTTGTGTGATGTGTAAGCTCAAAATTCTTCTCAATCATCCCTTGCACGTTTCGATAGACTTGTACAAGTGGCGACTCAAGGATGATCCATTCAATCGAACAGTTGGAACCCTTTCCACCATTCTTCACCTTAACAAAAGAGAGAGTCAGTTGGACCTCAAGGTAAGTAAATCTCACAAGCCTTAGTAAATAAGTTGTTGAGTTCGACACACCAGTCTACAGCCCTCCATTTCATCGGCCGGCCTGTTGGATTCACAAGAATGTGATACCTGATGGCGTGCCTGTCAATTAGTAAGACAACTGCTACATACTTGACGGATCAGCAACTGACCTTAGACCAGCAGGATAAACAAAGTGTATGTTGATAAGAAAGTTAGCCATGTGAGTTGCATACTTATGCTTCCCGATTGCCTTAAGAATCGGGATCCAGCTGACTATACATGTTTCTACTCGGCCAATGTCGCCGCTGTTCAGCACATGTGAAAGTTCCTCATATAGAAGAAAGTACTTGTTCAAGAGAAGTGCGTTTTCAAACTGTAAGTTGTGTTCCTTCTCTGTCTTCCTACGCATTCTCTGCAGCCGATGTGTTGCAACATATGTGTGCACCATCTCCTTGGCCATCGCTTTGAGGTCATCAAACGTAGGTTTGGATGCGGCGAAAGCATCAAGGCTGTCATAGCCCTTCTTATTTGCGGTGTGGATCCGCCAGCAGTCAAGGTGGTGGCATATTCCTGTGTGACCAATGAGCTGGTGCATGTGGCAAAAACCAGGCTTGCTGGCATAGATCCCGGTTTCCTTGGGTTGGATATGTGCAATATCGCGCATAAGGCTTGTCTCATCTTCATGAGCGGTAGGTGGGTAAATAAAACACCTCCATAATGCATCTGCACAAGCCATTTTCAGATGGAACAGCCCAGGGATGAAGACAACATGTTGAAAGTGATTCCAAGGTGTTGATTCGATTGAGCGATGAAGCTGAGCAGCCTGGAGGTGCTCTCTGGTTCCTAGGTCCCCGTGAATGAGGATGACATGCTTTGATATGTCCGGTGAGTCCATTTCAACATCTCCATCTTCGTTACTCTGACCAGCTGCAGGATCGTTGATTCCACCCTGCTGTAACAGGTTGATAACTGCATGGATATTGCTGCTCACTGTTGAGTTATTGACGTCCATCGCTTGAGCTGCATAGATTGGGGTCTTGACGAGAGGTATTTGCTCTACAGGCTCTGGGTCCTGGAGCATGGCCTCAAACTGATGGAAAAAGTTGGGTCCATAGGAACAGAGGTCGCGAAGAAACATCCATGCATTAAATTGATCATGGCATGAAAGGGGCGATGCATTCGAAGCATCAGGGTGAAGGTTAATGAGGTCCTCCATTGAACGTCTTTGAGGTACGTTCTGTCTCTCAACGTGTGGGTTCAGTTCTGACTTCTTCCACAGCTCCTCGGAACACATCAAGTCATTCGAAGTGACACCATGAACCAGCGGAAATAACAACCCTGATGTAAGGTGCTTTAGTGAGTTGTTAGATTTCTCTGCAGTGGGGACTTGGCTCTTTAGGTCAACATCAAAGTTATTGTATGCGTACGATGCAAGGAGCGACTGTCCAAGATTGCGGAGCGCATTTTCAGACTCAATGGATAGCGATCGGACTGCCATGTTGATGGCATCAGTGGACATGGAGACTCCAAGGCGTGCCAATGTATCAATCACTTTATACAGCGCATGCGCAGATTGAAAAAAAAAAGCCAAGAATGCTTTGCAAAGCATTCAACTTCTGGTTAACGCTCTGCATAAGAATACTGCTGATGACAGTCTTTTTCTAATGGCCATCAGCACAGCTCGTCTTGAATATCATATTAAGGCCAACTGGCAGCACTAACCATTGTCTTGTTTGCTGTGTGGCATTTCTGTTTGTTATCGCCAGGAATCGACTCTCCTGTAAGTCCATTGATCAAGCCTTCGAGATCTATCTCATCCACCTGATCCCAGTGGTTGTCCACTTCATTTTCTAGTTCTGGTGACCCATCTCCTCCATCCCCACTTGTCTCCTGGACACAAGTGTCGTCAAGAAGTGTGCTGAGCAAGCTCCACCAGTGTGGCGCATGATTCTCCATCTCTAGCGCCATTTCTTCAAGACTAAAGTCTTCAAGCTGCTTGGTTGAAGAGTTGGAGGCCCCAAAGTGCCAACCACTCTCTGCAGAGGCAAGGTTACGGATTTCATGAAGGTAAGTACGTTTAGTAATATCACAGGAGTGTCGAGTAATGTTAACACGAGTCACTGGATGCCGCAGGTAAATGTCGAGTACATCTGTTGCTCGTGCAAGAAGGTCACCAACAAGATGGTGAGCTTCATATTGTCTTGAGGTAAGTAATGTAAGGATAAACTCGGTCGCTGTGAGGTGACAGTTTTCAAGGGCTTCGAGGATGGGAGTGAGCGGAGGCATGGGTAACCGCTGTTACCGTCACGGGTCACTCTTGTCCTCTAACAATCTTCACGTCCATTTCTGATAGCCATGTTTACGACAGTGCAAGAGCAATTTTCTTTGTGGGCGGTGTAGCACCTTATGGGTGAGTACAACCATCTAGTGATCCATCCTCGTTAGCAACCTTGCACTCAAGCATCACATGTTTAGATTTTGGTGAGGGTTATGACAATATGCGCAGACCTGTGCCCACAGTTCTCAGTAGGGTTGCAGATACTTCGGGCGTTCGCGATTGGGTTCGCAATCAGCTATGGCTGGACAGATCATTGTGCAAACGAGCAACCAGACTATGAGACGTGGCATCTTGTGGGTGAGTATAACCATCTAGTGATCCATCCTCATTAGCAACCTTTGCGCTTAGGCATCACACGTTTAGATTCCGGCGAGGCTGACAATGGTATGTGCGGACAAAAATTCAGCCTTTGTGTTCTCCTTACCACATAACAGACATGATATTGACTTGGCTTCATCACCTGGTGGCACCGCAGAGAAAGAGGTTTTGCAGAGTACGGATATCCGATAACGAGGGAACACGGGACTGATTCAGTGGGAGTGATGGCAGCACTGCCATGTGTATGAAGGGTATATACCGAAGTGGGAAACTGGCCGTCCGGTTGCCCCTGTATACTACAGTAAAATAAAATAATACACTCAAACCTTAATTTATATGGGTTTTTTCTGAACTCTGTTCGTCCAGCCACTGTGGCTGACGTTGTTTACAAATGTTTTCTTGCAGCCCCCGCTGGGAGTGTGAGGGGATTAAGGTTATGCTGGGTTTGAATTGTCCACATGCGATTATATAATCGTCCATCCACTCAGAATTTCACTAAGTCTCGCGCCCCTCTCACTCCCAGCGGAGGCATGAAGGAGCCTGCCAACAACGGTACTTATAAAGACAAAGAATAGTAGGTATTTTTATCAAAGTACTTATTAAGGAAAAATTCAAGACAATGCTCTGAACTATTGAATGATGTGAGGCGAGAGTCCACGTGTGGGCCGAAACGGGGTATCAGGTTCACATATGCCCTTATTTGAGCAACCGGAATGACATCTCCGAGGTGCTGTCCTCCAGAAAGATAGATCTCCTCAGAATGTGCATCTGAGTGTCAAAACATTGGACATATGTCAAAAATCGGTCAGCCCAAGGCCAACATTCATGAGTTTTGCCTAAGGGCCGCATCACTAGGCGTAGTTGCGCGATTGAATGCCCTAATAATTCACATGAGAATTATGAACATATGGAATGAAATAAGACAGACCTTGAAGGCCATTAGTAGGCCAAGCCTTGGTGCCAGTATCCGTATGTACAATAACTGAATCATAGCCCCCATACTTCCAGTCACCTTCAGGTGGGGAAGCAACAAGGGTTTGCACTGGTAAAACGGAGCAAGTGTGGATGTCTGTTGTTTGTAGGCATATCTTGAACCAGACCTGGATGTCTTCGAATGGGAGTGAAGCATTCTCTGCAGCCCTATGAGGTCCACCACCAATGGGAAAGACTGAATCCGCATCATGAGACTTCTCATAAGAGAGAAAATCGGCGAGAGCTGCCCGCAAATCTGGAAGACCAAACCATTTTGCAGTGTCATTGATGGAGATGCAATGGATATGCAGATCATAAGCAAGATTAATCGCGACACGACCAATTGAGAATGTATGAAGAGGAAGGGGGATAGTGTTGGGTGCTGCAGAAGCTAGGTGAAGGGAACACGTAAAGTAATCTGTAACAGGTTGGGAGGAGACAGATAGGTTGCTTCCCTCCTCTGGTTCATCGTCCATGGCACCAGTGGACATGTCCAATTGCAACCCAGAATCCTTCAAGGACATTGCAAGATCAAAGCTCCTACATTTTTCCAAATGATCCAGTTGCTGGCAAATCTGTGGATCATAATTGTTGTTATTGCTGCCATGCGTGGGATCCTTGATCTGGTCAACATGGGCGTGCTCAGTGATGTCCACAGACCATTGGATGGTAACACCGACCCTGGGGATACTCCGCACGACACTTTGCATCAGCTCAAGTTTTGGGATATACCAATTGTTGATCGGTTTGTTACCCATCCCACGACGCAAGCCAGCGTCAAGTATAGTGTGCTTGTGTGAAGGGAACTCCTGAAGCATTGAATTGATAAGTTCAAGGTCCATGTCTACAATCCGGTATGCTTGGATCCAATAACAAAAGTCCATCAAAGCGCGGACAGCGATTACAACATCAGGGGGGGCAGACCCAGCAATGACCCCCCGTCAAGACCGAAATGTTGGTTTTGTCCGATGAGAGTATAGTTCTGAGGAGGGTGGCACCAGCAGGGATTTGTGACTGGTCAACATTAGTGTGGAGACTCACAAAATGAATGGAAACTGACCTGCATATACCATGCATCGTTGCCAGACATCCATTCCATATAAACCCGACAGAGGCGTGTTGCTGTCTCATATAAGCAGTATGGAGTCAACTCGATCTTGTTCTGAAATTCAGGGTTGTTGAATAAATGCTGTAGAAGCTCAAGGGAGTCCCGCCAGTAGAGGAGGACAGGTTGTGTTGTCGGATTAGATGTGGGGATCTCCTGGGACTTCCAGCATGGTCCACTGGGCAGTAACTCAGCTTGCTTTCGAAGCTCAGCTGCTGTATGGAAGGATAGGGATAATGTTTTGATCTAAAGCTTTTATAAGCATGGTGACCATGGCGAGTTAACAAAGGGTATACCAGATCAAGGGATAAAAAGGCATTGATTGTGCTCATACTCAGGCCTGAGTGAAGGAGCCATGATCCCATTTGCCATTCTCCCCTGGAAGCAAACAGGTAATAAATATTTGAAGACCTACATTCGTTGAATTGGTCCGCCTTGAACTTGTTAAGGAAGGTGGAACCACTGCTGAATGCCTTTGTGGCACCCAGAAAATACTCGATGGGTTCAGAATCATCTTCCTGAGTTCCATCATGCATTTCTTCATCATTGTTGCCCCTCACATTGTATTCATCTATATTTTCAGGTTGCAAGTCGACGGCGCGCAAGTAGTCGGGACCATTGTCATCCCTGCCAAGGTCTTCATGGATACGAACCAGATTGTTGAACCGTGGAACAGCCTGACCTCAGCTGGCTCATATGCCTTGAGATGGTGTCATGGGTGGCGAAACCACCCTTCCCACAGCTTGGGCAGCAGGGCATTTAGTTCTAAGTTGGTATATCTTGCCAAACTTGATAGGTCTAAAGTTAAAAACAACCATCAACACTCTACCACCAGACGTCTACTGACATGGGCATGCTCGTTAGTACCCTATGACTCTAACCTCAGCTGGAACATTTACTCTTCACAGATGAAGGAAGCATTGGGAGACCATTTGGCAGAAGGGCGGCCAATTTTGGGAATGTACAACAACACAACCCATGGTTTTCTCAAAGAAGTTTATATGGCATATTGCGAGAACAAATCCAATCGGACACACTATGTGAGTAAACAACTCTCAATTGGGCACAGTAATCTAATGAGCACCACCAATGAAAGTCATCGAGATCTAGCAAGTCTGCAGAAACGCAAGAGGCCTCCTTGATCCTCAATATTGTTCGTGCCCAACATGATGTTCATCGTGTGGAGAAGATACTTGCAGAATGCGTTGTTCAGGAGCACGAGAAGATAGTGAACCTGCATTGCTTCAAGGCCAACCAAGTCCAGGACACTGTTGATGACTCAGATCTTGATATCGGGTGGATCAACATGGTGTTCAACAATCATGGTCGAAGTCAACCCACTCCCCCACTGCATTCGTCAACTTCATTGCAGAAAGTGCCTGATGCAGACAGTAAGTTGCATTGTTTCAATTGTATGCTTTGGTGTTCAGGAGTTGATGTTTGAGCAGGTGCTCTTACACAAATTGTTGCTGGAAGGTCGCTCACAATTAAACTCAACTAAGTGTACATAGTTCATGACTACTAGTAGACAAGATTGTGATTTTTTGTAAATCCCGAATATACTGTTATGTTGAAATTTGTATAAATGATTGACCTGCAACTAGTATCGAAGTGCCTAGTACTACAGAAAACTACACCTCAAAGTACTACTATGTGGCGAAGGCTAAATTTCTGCTCACTGTGGGAAGTAGACCAGGTGAAAATCCTCCAATGTTTCACCTAAACTCCGGGATACTACCACCCATGGGGTGGGTGAAATAAACCCGTGCTAGATTATTATCACTCATGTGTTAGTTGGAGATTTTGAGCCGTTTTTTGGTGCAATCACTTGATACAATTTTTGAGACAGAGGGTGAAAACATACTGTATTCTGGGTGAAAATACAACGCGGGAACTCGTGATAACCCCACAGTTTACCTGGCGCTCCTCACCCCTTTAGTAGGCCTTTATCTCCAGGCTCTGACCGCTACACAATGGACAAATTCACTTGATGTCTGGCCGAAAATCGGCAGGAAAGTCACACCTTCTCTGGTCAAAAATCACGTGCTCTTTGGTGCAAATGTATCAGCCTACCAGGTCATCATCGCTCACCTTCCTCAGTTGAAATACACCTGAATGCATTTGTTGACAATCCACTTAAGAATTCCATGGCCAGTTGATCTGAGCTCGGTCCAGATAGGTCACAAAAACACACTCGATTATGGGAATAAAAAATGTACATGGGACGACATCAAAATAACTAAAATGAGTACCAGTGGCATGTAGCTAGGTGGGCCCAGGGCCATGCGATCCGAAGATGAATGTTGCACAATAAATGTTGAAGATCAAATCGCGAAGTCAAACGTAAACTGGAAGTGGTAATTGTTGGCGCCTGAACTTGCATGCCAATCAGTTGAAGTGTTGTGCATGATTGAATTAAAATGTGCCTACCATCATTGCAAGTCTGGATCGATTGGAACCTCACTGGATGTGTCACCTGCAGGGCCTTCACCACTGGATCCAGTTGGGTCATCCACCTCCGATGTGATGAGCTGTTCAAGCATCTTCGTGTGCTTCCTGTGGTTAGCCAGATACTGCTTGACAAGCTCCACGGTTGCCCAGTTGTTCCTAAAGCGATTGAGATATGGGTGGCGTTTTTTGGCCTATAGCATATATAGCAAGTACTTGAGTCTGTACCAGTGTCGTCCAACGCAAAAAAAACTCACCACTTCAAATATGTTAGCCAGGTCGCGTGTACTCTGTTGACGGTATGTTCTTTGCAAGTCAAGGCCTCCTGCATGGCAAAGGGCACAAACAGTGCGCTGGGCAAGCAATTGGTGTCATGCGCGGTCTTCACTAAATTAGGCAAATGTAGAGACTTACCTGAATGTTGAGGTATGTTTGCCTTTTATCTTGCAGTTCCATCTCGTCAATCAAAGTAAACCCGTTTCCTGCAGAACCCTTGGGTTTGTCAATTGTTTCTTGCTCTTTTTTACCAACATTGCTGATCACAACACGACGCTCCATGTCACGTTTGGCCGCGAGGGCCTTGTCAAGATCAGCTACAAGCAGATAATCAGGTAAGTGGATGTAGTGTTTCAGTGACTTTGTGCGCACCCTTAAGCCGTTGTAGTTCAGCCTCTTGCTCGTTAACTCTATTCTGGAGAGCCTGTCGTACAGCTGTGGCTGTCTGTCCACGTGGTGGTCGACCTTGTGTGGGCTGATTCTCTTGGTTCGATCCAGGATGAGTTGATCCTGCACGTGAGCCGTGAGTGGTTGATGGAGAATTCGAAGGGGGCATTGACGATTGATGAATCACAGATGGCAGAACAAAGGCGAGGGCTTTTTTTTGGTTGATTGACTTCCTTTTAACTTCTGGTGTTTGACATCGGCAGGCTGTTGCCTTCCACCCCGTCTACGTGGTGATAGGCATATGATATTCAGAAGTTCCACTTTGTGTTCCGGTACCTGTCTAATTTACATGCATGCACGGACCAGCTAGCGCTAATCTCACTAAGCTTGCTCTCCAGATCCTCGCGCGAGATATCGAGGCCAGTTGCATACATCAACTTGGTACGTACGACTCATCCTGAGCTTGATACATACAACTTATCCTGAGCCCAGTGCGCCAGGGCTATGCATCATGCCAAAAGTTCTCTGTGAATGTGGTTGTGGCCTCAGCGTCTCCATTCAAACAGCAAGGCGCCACCTAGATGGTAAGGCAAGGCCCCATATCAAAGCAAGTACTGGCCGTTGGGACGCAGTGTCGGTTGTACCCCCACTCCGTTCCAAGAAAACTGTTTTACAGACTTGCGTCGCTGCTGATCCCAACCTGGTTCCTCAAGATGCCTGTGATTTCTCTGAGCCCATGGCCATGGACTGGAGTGCAGCAGACCCACCGGTCGGACCAATGTCACACGAGCAGGTCTCTCCCACATGGGCGACTAGTCGCTGTTCTGGGCAATTTGTTCACTTAGCAAACTCATTGCGAGCGCCACTCATAGAGTCGGACGATGAAGATAGCCCGAGAAGAAGCCCATCACCCACATTAGAATCAGACTCCAGCGGGCCTTCAACTAGTTCCGAAGATGAGGGCGAGGTTATGCCCCAAGATGGACTTTCTGCTTGGGATGCATTGGGCAAGCATTTTGAGCAAGACCTCGCTGATATGGGTGCGTCCAAGACATTCTTGACCATCCTGACCTTTCATTTATGTTTTCACCCATATCTACAGAGATCGGCAACAAAGACCTCTCTATTCTCCATGCCTTCATGTCCAAGATTAAGTCATGTATGCCTACTCGGACATACTCAATGCTGGCGCATGCCTTCCCCAAGGAACCACCTCCTAGTCTGGCCCATGCCCGTGCACGTGTCTCGGCTTTATCTGGTGTAGAGCCCACAAAATTTGATTGCTGTGTTAATTCATGCTGTTGTTACTAGAGTTTAAAAGTCCAGTCCATAGGACCACAAAAAGACCGGAAACTGGACTGGACTGGACTGGTCGCAACCGGACTGCAGTTGCCAGTTGCCTACTTTTGAGAATGATGAAAAAGACTGGTTGCAA
>Ga0307518_10001450_pt1 | contig 17610 bp, 5 predicted proteins | sample 25_EM_MG_FD_203889 | JGI IMG/M metagenome (GOLD analysis project Ga0307518, IMG submission 203889) | Populus trichocarpa ectomycorrhiza microbial communities from riparian zone in the Pacific Northwest, United States - 25_EM | ecosystem: Host-associated > Plants > Roots > Unclassified | place...
TATATACACACATATTTCCTTTGATAAATATCTTTATGGACTCTCAAAAATTAAAATAATAGAATTGTAAAAGAAAGATGTGTATTTATGGTGTGTGAACTTCAATTATTGGCTAAGAAGTTGGTTTTCATGCATTTTCATGACTTTAGCTGTCTGAAGTACTTGGATAATAATAAGTATATTGCATAATAATAATAATAATAGATGGTTGCTATTCTCACACGGTATTTAAAAATATATATCAATCAAAATATTTTTTATTTGAAAAATCTTTTAACAACACCAATGCTTGAAGATTACCTTTATAGAGATGAAATTTTTTGAAATTTTGAATATTGATGTAGTAATTTTTTGCGACACATACAAGTTTAAGCCAAGATAAATCAATGGAGAAGAATGGAATCTAGATAGTAAATCTAATATATAAACAGAAAAGAACAAATTAATCTCAATCTCTAGATCAAACTTTATTTAAATTATTTAAATAAAGAAAAATATATTTAGATATAAGATCTATATTTAAAAACCAAAGGAGGAAATCACTAGTTTCAAGCTTGTAGCAAAGATTGCCAAGTCTTAATTTTATTTGTGAAATCAAAAACATTAATTTGAAATCAATGGTCAAGATTACCTTATAAAATTAAATAACTTTTATTTAAATAACCTGTATTGCTAAGCTTATACTGCAATTTGTTTTTTAATCATTTCAAATTATTGATGTAATCATATATGTCTATGCAAAAATAAATAGGCCTTTGGGTCTTCAACAATTTTTTTTTAAGGATATTCAGAATCCAATCACCTTCAATCCTTGATATCTTTAAAGTGTTAAAATTGTGAAACTACTACAAATATTGATAGAAAACTCTACCATATTATTTATAACTCTTGTTTTCAAATTAGCAAATCAACAATGCCAACTTCTTAGTTCAGTAGCAAAAGCAATCACTAATCTAACAACTATGTGTTAATATGCTAAATCAAATAGAGGAAACAATACTTGGTATGGCTTGCTTTGAAGTCTTTTATGTGTGGCTTAGATTCCTTCTATGCTTATTTGCAACTGGTATAGCTTCTTTGCAATTGGTATGGCTAAAAAAGTATTGGGGTAGGAAGGAGAGATTAGGTTTTATGTCTTCAATGTTGCTTCATTTTATAATAAATAGCTTTTAATTCATCACCCTAAAACAGTCATGTTTTTCTTAAAAAAAATTGTTGGGTCTCACTTGATTTTGCCCAGGTCTATCGGGTCCCAGGTAGACCGGGTTTTGCCAGGTTAAATCCTTGGATAGTTTTTGCTTTAACCCGACCTAGCCCAGGCCCTAGGTCACTTAGGTTTCAGGTCGACCCGTCTAATCAGGTTTTAAAACTATAGGTGTGACAATGATATAGATGTAATTGCATGAATTATTGAATATAAAAAATCAAATCTCTTATTTATGCCAAGTGCTTAACACCTATAGAATGTTTGAATAGATGTTTAACCTGTATTAGGCATATGTAGTTTGTAATAACAAATAAATTTGTTTTATGAATTCCACAAATGACAAACCTTTACCTCTATATGTGTATTTCTCTATCTATTTATATTAGGTGATGGCAAGTAGGAGAGAGGTGTTGGACTTCTCGAAACATATATATATGCAACAAAAATGGTAAATTTATATTTTTTTGGGAGTCCACAAGATCCCGTTAGACAAATCTAAAGTTATTTAGAGTTTATATGAAAATTACTTGAAGGTTAGATGTTCTTTTTAGCTTTGAATAATTATTTCAAGGCTGATTTGTCACAAATCACAAGTTGTCCAAGTATTTGGCCTCTAACGATAATCCACATGAACCACTAGTGAGAAATCTCTTTTTAAAAAAGAGGGATTGTTATTCCTTTAAGTGCTAGCTCTTTTCTTTTGTATTTTTCAGGTGTTCTTTGTACTATTGTATTTTTTAGAAAATAAAAGGTATAACATTCTATTTATAAAAAAACCTAAAAACCTTATAAATGGAAAAAAATCAATTTTCTCCTGAATAATATCATATATATTATTTCATGATAATTTTAGAAATTTATTCAATCAAATCCTTACTTGATTTTTCTAAGTCTAGAATTGTAATTCCCTATATAAATTACATTCTAGTCTTTAATTTCTAAAACTTATTTATAACTAAGTCACACTTAATTAACCATCTCATTCAATTTTTGACCAATGATTCTTGTGTATGTATGACCCATTAGGTTCTCTAATAAATTAGTCCAAATATAAATCACAATTGTAAATAAAATAGGATTAAATAAATTAAACAAAATAATTTATTATCAATTCAACAATTGATTAATTTGCATTTAAAGATTAAGTACAATGTTTAGTGACCTGTCATGATCCTTCAAATATTAAAAAAGTTATAAGTGGTTTGACTTAACTTTTTAGTGATTAGTTTCTTATTGTAATTATTATCATTTCATCAATAATATTCTGATTTAGACATTATAGCATGGAGTGTCTACCTTGTCAAATTATGTTTATTCTCAACACCATAGTCATTGATTCTTTGAATAAGATTTGAAATGCTTTTTAAATTTTATTCTACCTTGCGTAAGAATTTACAATCAATACTATTTGAGAGAAAATGGAACATTTTTCCTAATTCACATAGGATGATAAATCATCTCTTGATTACTCAAATACCTTAATATAGTTCATGTTATACCCAATATCTGCCCTATTATTATCTTTGATTAGGACAACGTGTAGGAGGATCTAAACATAACTTTTCCTATATAAGATAACTTAGTGATCTCAAATATAAGGATCACTTATACAACTATCATGTGAACCTTTTCATAGACACAGGTGATCTCTTGATATAGAATTCTAATGTGAGTCAGTCCAGCATACTTGTCATCTAACAAGCACCTACATATTAGTTCTAGGTATCCCTTATACCTTAACATAAAAGAAAGAACATAATATGTATCAGTCTTAACGACTCTAATTAATGTTTAGTTTTAATAAAGCATAACCAAGAACATTTAGGAACAATTATTTTATGCAATAGGAATCTTATAATTATAACATATTTATAACTTCATTTACAAAGCATTTTTATCCCTATGACTTTATCTTTATTCTAGAGTTATTAATCAAATATTAGATTTATTAATCAATTTTTTGTATAAATATTAACAATAAATAAGCCTTTATTAATAATTAAATATATTTACATGAACAAAGTCAATGTCACGTGTAACCAACTGATCGGCTATAAGACATATATACTTACAATCTCTCATTTGCACTAAAACCAATCAATTATGTATCAAATACCATATCGCTCCACTTGATAATAATGTGTTTTTATTGAGGTAACATCTTAGTAGGAGGATCTATAAGATTCTTTTTAGTGGGTACTCGTTTTATTCTAATATCTTTATTTTTTATGATTCTCTAATCAAATGAAATTATTTATGTTATAACATAATTTTGACCCCTTGGCTTTTTAATCTAATTTTAAGGAGGGTAAATCTTGAAATTAAAAGATCAGGGTTTTGAATGCAAAATTTCAAAACTTCAAGGACCAAATTGAAAATGGTCATTCCCGGTCCAAAAACAACGCTGTTTCAATCAGGCGTTGTTCTTCGTCTTCAAACACCGAAAGCCTGCCTGCAAAGAAGGAAAAGGAAATTGTGAAACACCAGCATCCTAGTCATATCAAAACACAGAAGAGCAATCTTTATCTTCATGATGATCACAACCCGGTGAGATAAGGATTGAACATTGCGTCCGAGTCCTAGCAGAAACCGACTCCCCCAGTCGTGCTTATTAGGAGGAGAGATGTAGGCTGAGGGATAGGAACATTGATCCCTATAAATACCAAGCAATCGGCAGAGAAAAGGGGGGAGAAAGAATAGAAAAACAGAAGGAGAAAGCAGGGGAGAGCAGAGAGCAAAAAGAAAAAGGCAGAGGGACGGTAGAAGAGAAAACTGAGGAGAGAACCCATAACGAAAAACACAAGAACAGAGGGAGGAGAGACTAAAGGGAGGAGGAAGAGGAGAATATTCTCCGGTCGATGCTAAGACCGTTACCTTCATCTTCGTCTTCGTCTTCGCTAGGTAAAGCCTTCTTCTCCTGCTCTGTTTCAAAGTAAGCTTTACAAAACAGTGCAAAGGTAATTAATTACCTTCGCATTGTGCAGTGCACGCTTGAGTTGATTCACGCGTGCCTGCTGCCCAGCCGGGTCACTGGCTTAGGCTAGTGACCAGGTTGGGCCGGCTGGGCTGCATATCGGTTGGGCTAGACCCAGCCCCAAAAAAAAAAAAAAAAGTTGACCGGGTCTGGGCTTTAGGCCCAGCCGGCGCAAATTATGTTTGCTAAGGGTGTGTTTTGCCAAACACACCCTTATGCCTTGGCCATTATTTTTATGCCCATTCTAGTTTGATATTTGGCCAAATGAGCCCCTTTTCGATAACAGAAAATTCCAAAAATATTTAGGGATCTTTGTTGATTTATTTGTGGGCACTTTGTTTTATTTTTTTTTTCTTTGTGTTTTGTATTTTTTTAGTCATATGCTCAATTTGTGGACCAGTATTGTTAAACACAAAATTTGTTGTGCAATGTCTCTGTTATTTTCATCTAATAAGGGCAAATGATAATATAGGTTAAACAAGAAAAAAAAATGGCATAGAAAATTTCTTCTTCAAATTCATTTTTTGCAAAATTATTCACTGACGCTAGAGTCAGGAATATCGTATTTTTTTATTTGTACGATATTTACCAACATCAGAGTTGGAAATATTCGTTAAGAATTTTTCACTAACGCCAGAGTCGGGAACATGAAAAGAAGAATAAAAAAGGAAAAAGGAGAATGAATTATTAGTAATTTTAGACAAAACCAGCAATGCAGTCTGCCTCAGGTAGGACGCTTTAGGGGTGATAGCATCTTTCCTCTTGCGTAATCAGTCACGTACCATAGAATCTATGTTAACCAGTTAGGGTTCCTACTGACCGTAATACTAAGTGGTGACTCCTTGAACTAGACATTTTCCCCTAAAAGAACAAGATGTCAGATATCTGTTCTTTTTCCATTGAGAGTTAATTTTTAATCGGTCGCCGTGATGTCTGAGTGTGACAATCTAAGTGTATTTTTGGATCACGGATGAGACCTTGATTCATTTGCTTTTGCAGTGACTCCATTATTGTCATAGTATAGGGCTACTGGATCAACAATTCTAGGAACTACACTTAGTTCAGTGATGAACTTTTCAATCCAAACAACCTTTTTGTCCCCTTAAACATAGAGGTGTACTCAACTATAGTTGTAAATTCTACTTTGGTCTCTTATTTAGAACTTAGCCAACTCAACACCATTATTTAGAGTAAATAATAACTAGACAAGATTTTTTATTTTCAATATTTGATCGAGAACTAACATCTAAATAACCATGAACTACTATTTCATCTCCTTCATAGACTAGAAAAATATTTTTAGTTCTTCTCAAGTACTAAAGAATATTTTTAATAATCTTTTAGTGACCTTCACCTAGACTAGATCGATATCTAGTCATTATTCTCAAAGTATAAGTTACATTTAGTCTTATACATAGCATTGTATACATTATGGATGGATCTTATATCCAAAGTACATGGAATCATTTCCATCTTATCTCTCTTATTTTAAGGCATATATCCTTGGAGAGACGTAAAATATACAAAATAGGTAACTATCCTATTTTGGATTCTTCCATGCTAAACTATTTTTAACATCTTGTCTATGTAGATAGATTAGGATAATTCAAGCAACCTTTTAGATCATTATTCCAATATATAAGATACTTCATGGAGAAATTCTTGGACAACTAGATCTTTACTAACTGGAGTAAAAAAATGTCATTTCTTATTAATAATATGTCATTTACATAAAATATTAGGAAAACAACCCCATTCTCACTAACCTTCTTATAAACACAAGGCTTATCCATATTTTTTATGAAATCAAACTGTTTGATTATCTCATCAAAATGGATATTCCAACTCCATGTAGCTTATTTAAGTCCATAAATGGATTTTTATAACTTGTATACTTTATTGGTAAATTTCTTATATTCAAAACTTTCAACTTGTGTCACATACACATCTTCTTGATTATTCCCATTCAAGAATATAATTTTGACATCCATTTGTCAAATGTCATAATCATGGTATACAACTATAGCAAGCAAAATCCCTTTTGATTTTAACATTGTTTCCAACAAGAAGATTTAATCAAAGTCAATCTATTTATCTTTGTTTGTAACCTTTGACAACTAGTTTATCTTTATATATTTATACATTTCCATCTGTGTCAATATTTTTTCTTAAAAACTCATTTACATCAAATAAGTTTTATCCTTTTAGGTGGATCAACCAAGGTCCATACATGGTTGGTGTACATGTAATCCATTTCATATTTCATGGCCTCAAGTCATTTCTTAGAATCAATATTAGATATTAGTTGGTTACAAGTAATTGGTAGGCTTATCAAGAATGAGCAACTCATTATTTTCAGCTTTCATGAGAAGTCCATATATTATTAGTGCATGACATGTCCTACAAATCTATGAAGTTCTTATGTTTCTTGAGCTTTAGGATGAACATCCAATGTTATAACCTCAAGCACAGGTTCTATATGGATATAAGTTTATGGTTCTTGAACTTTTTCAAGTTCTATTTTCTTTTTATTCTTCCCTTCAAGAAAAATTAAAAAAAAATATAGCATGTTTTTAGACAAACACTTTTACTCAACGAGATGATATAAATAATATCCAATAATTTCTTTTAGATATCCCACAAACTTATATTTATCTAACTTAGCTTTTATTTTTTCAGATACAATACACTTCATATAAGCGTCACATCTCAAATCTATAAATATGATAAGATTGGTCTCCTACCATTCCATATCTCATATGGAGTATTATCATAGTTTTTAATGAAATTATTTTTTAAAAGGTAAGCAATAATTTGTAGGACATAATCCTAGAAGGAATGTGGAAGGTTCGTATAGCTCATCATGGACTACACCATATTCAATAGGATGCAATTCTCCTTTTAAAAAACTCCATTATGTTGTGGTGTTTCAAGAGGTGTTTATTATGAGATAATTCTATTCTCTTTTAGATAATCTTAAAAATATTGGTTGAAGTATTCACCACCTTGATCTGATTGAAGTAGCTTAATAATCTTTCTAATTTCTATTTTTACTTTATTTCTGAATTCTTTGAACATTTCAAATGATTCAGATTTTCATCAAATGCACATGGTCATATCTAATATGGTCATATCTAATATGGTCATCAATGATGAAACATGTATATCCATCTATGACATGAATCATTATTGGTTCATATAAATCTGCATGTATTAGATCCAACAATTCATTAGATCTTTTGTTCTTTTACTAATAGTGTTTTGATCATCTTACTCAATAAACAAGTTTTACAAGTTTCATAAGATTCATAATCAAATGATCAAATATTCATCTTTATGTAACTTAGTGATTTTTGTTTCATTAATATGACCTAGTCTACAATGTTATAAATAATATAGATATTAATTATCTAATCTATTCTTTTTTTAAATTTATATTAAACCCAGACATTTAAAGATCAGGTGTATACAAACTATTTGTATAATTGTCAAATCTATAATAAACATCATTATTATAGAAATAATAATATTTGCCCTTAATAATAAATTTAAATCCATTCAGAAATTGATGTGATGTTCTAAAAAGTGCTAGAATAAAATAACAATTATCAAGTTTTAATATCAACCTATTTAGCAAAGTTAATGCAACAACTATTGCTTTATTGTCAACTCATAGGTCTATTTCACCTTTATTCAATCATAAATGCATATGAAACAAAAGCTTTAATAAGCTTTTTAGCCTTCACAATTGCAAGATAGTCTTTGTAAAATCCTTTTCTAGTGTTTTTTTTTTTTTTGCACAATAATAAAACTTACCCTTGCCTTTCTTGATGCCCCAAGTGGGCTTCTTTGTTTGGACTATAAGACCAAGTCAATGTTTAACTTATGATCCATGATAAAGCCCAATTGGCCTAATTTCTTAAAACAATCAATCATCCTCACACATATGGGTGTTATCGAGGAACCATCTTTCATCTTACAATGAAACAATTCCTTCAAGGTTTCTTACATTTCAATGCATCAAATAACTTTTTGAGATGCATAATTATTATAAGAGCATCTATATTTTCATGTTGTGTTTGAAGTTCAAGTGACGTGTTGGCTAACATCACCATGTAGCTTGCTCATCATTATCAATATGATTTTGATGAATATTAGTTTTAGGTCTAGGGTTGATCTAATATTACTGAACTCATAAAAACATGCAATTACCCATACTTGAACTCATGATAAAACTCCATAAATATTACATTTCACCTTTAATGGGTGATCCTCACTTCTTACTTGGCATTCTCTTAATGCCTTGTATATGTGGCTTAGTATAAAAGGTCTTAAAACAACTATTCTAGCCTCAGCCAAAGCTATTGCTATCTTTAAGTTAGCTTTTTAAACTTGTAGCATTAAATATCTATATATCTAGTATTATAGGAATGCCATATATTCTTTTTATGAGAAAATGTTTGTCTCTTTTGTTGTCTCTCTTTAAAAAGAGACTATATTTAGGAGTACCCATTAAAAGGTCTTTAAATTAACATATAACTATTTGTGTGAAGGCACGAAACTCTTCACCTACTTAGTATAGGCCTCCTATTAGGGTCAAATCAAATATAGAGATGGTTTGAATCCCATACTTAGATAAGAATACATTGTTAAACTTTGACCCAAAAAAAAAGGTTGGTAGTAGTTTTCTATTTGACTCGAGGGGAATCCTAAACAACTGAATTGCCTCAAAATCCTCCAGCATTTTTTTTTTTTACTAAAATGTTGTTTCATTCTATCCAGCTACTTGATGCAATCTGTAGTGGTAGCTTTAGGTCATATTAGGATGGACTTCTTTCATAAGTTAAGGTTCACAAAGTCATTCTGAGGTGAAAGTCTCGTGCTTTCAATATTCAAGGAAAACATACTATCTTCTTCTTATAGGATTTCCTTTTAGTATGGTCTAAGACATTCTCCAATCATATTTGATGGTGCATTAGTGATAATAGACCAATTTATATAAAGGGTATAATTAACATAGTTCTTATAATCCGAAGTGTTATGCCTAAAAAGCCAGAAAACACTTCATTTTGAAATTATTTAATTTACTAATATATTAGACAATGGAACATGGTCAACATTTTAAGGGAACAATGCTTAATTTTCTACCACATCAATGGTCAATTTATCGATTAGTTTAAGTGTAAAACGACAAGTCAATATTTCTTTATTTATCCTAAATAAAGGAATGTAGAGTGCATTATACATACCAAAAATAAATAACCACATATCATTTAATTAAGATTAGTAGTTGTTCACTTAATAAATCAGTGAAGACAACTAAAATCAAATATTGATCATCAACTAAAAAGTTTAGAATTTTATGTTTTATAAAATTTCATCTATAACCATTTAAATAGGTCATTCAATAGTTTAAAATGGTGTCCAAGCACTATATTCACAATTTATTTATGCAATTTATTCACAACTTTCTACCACTTATTACTTTCTTTTATCAAAATTTATATCTTTTTTTATTTTTTATTGCTTTCTTTTCTTTTGTGTTATTTTTCTATTTTTTGTTTTTAACATGATCCTTTTTTTTATTTAAACCAAATACAGTTAAATTTATAACCTCACATTCTTGGTGATTAGTGAATCTATTATTTCTCTTCACTCACAATTAAGTTTCTAATTGTAATTTCTCCTTGTTGGAAGAAAAGAAAAGACATATAATATATTTATCAAAAAATCAACAATCAGTCAACATATGAATAATGATAGATCATGAAGATTATTTGTCATATCAATAATAGTATATTATATACACATAATAGTGTATAATTTTTTTTAAGCTTATCTTTTCTATTTAGTTACAAATTGTTGTAACTCCAAAGGGTTGGCCTATTACTTAAAGAAGGCATATTCCTTTTCTTGATTTTCTTGGTTCAAACCTTAGGGCCACAACCTAGAGGAATTTATTAAACTCCTTGGAAAGCACCAAGCCAACATAGAAAGGGTGTATGCCTTTAAGATCGTTTAAAAAAATTACTTAGTTTATATTTGATATTATGATAGCTTTAGTAATTACGGATTAAAAACTAAGTTTAAAAAAATATATAAATTACAGTTTTTTCTTAACCAAGATTCCAAGAGAAAGCTTAGGGCAAAACTGTTATCTATGTTGATTAATCAAACACTTTATGATTGGAATAAAATACAAACTCCACCACTCCACCAGAAAAATAAACATTGCGTTAGTGCTCATTTGAAAATTACCAACTTTTGGCTTTTTTTTAGCTTCCATGGCTTTTCATTCAAGAGTAGAATTCCAAGTGTTTGGTAATACTTGAAAACTAATATGCAAGCCCCTTCCACACATGACTTTACACTTGTTTTTTAAAAGCTACAATTTATAGCTTTTGAGAAGCCATCTTGGTTGATGTACATGCTTATCTAAAAATACCCCTTATCATTAAAAAAAAAAAAAAAAAAAAAAAGTTAAGGCTTGTTGTGTTATTTTGAGGACAAACACAAGGACCAAACGTGCATAGTAAAAAAATAATCAAATCTATCCATCCTACAATCAAATTTATTATAAAATTCCTGTCCCTTTTTTTTTTTTTTACCTTTCTGTTGAAGAAAGAAAATATTTTAATATTTCATCATTTTTCAATGTCTTTGGCGTTGATTCCCTAGCTTCATGGGTTTCGATGCAGCGATGATAATCATTACCCGGAGCTGTAGCCTTCCATGCTTTCTCACTCATGAGCCTGAGCTTTGTTGCATACTTTCATTTGGCAAGGGTTTGATATCATGTCTGTCAGCTGTGTATACAGAAACATGGGGCCTGGAACTTCCAGCACCATTCTATGCGTACTTCAGTTATCCAGCATGAAAATTCCATGCTTTAACAGCATCTCTATTTGGAAAATACAGTATTCCTTCATAATATTGCAGGAAAATGTGTGCCTGAAAATTTTGTTTGCTACTAAGAGACAAATCAAGATACCAACTGTAGCAAACTAATTCAACTTATGAGAATTCTTACATCCAATCACAACGTACAATCAAGAGCCACTGCACAAATCAAGGAACCAAACTAGAACATATCATCAAGGATGCATATTCTAGAAAGACTAGCAACCAGAAATTAAGATAATAAATATCCAAGCAAAGCCTAGAAGGCAACAAGGTCTAGCTGCTAAAGAGGAATTGAGTTAATACACTAGTTCATTTTGCAAGTACCTGAAAGATTCCCTATACAACGACCTTCTGTGAATGCCCCTGCAGCAACTCTTTTTCTTGCCTTTTCCTGCAGTGAAGAAACGAAAATGTGCCCCATTCAAAGATTTTAACAGTAAATAAAAACGGCTGAAAGCACAATATAGTATCTAAAATAGAACTACCGACATGATATCCAACATCTACAAGTTATATAAAAAATATAAATGCATTGGAAAATGTAGAGCTGCTCCAACATTTGTTTCAAAGCAGTTTCTGTTTCTCCACTCTCCTCCACATTCTTTTACACAATAGGGCAGCCTATAAAAAATATAAATGTATTGGAAAAGGACCTGTTTGTTTTTGCGTTTCAGCGTTTCAAAAGTGCTTTTAAAAAATATTCAAAAATTTTTATTTTTTTCTTTATTTCAAATTAATAATTTTTTAGTGTTTTCAGATATTTTAATATGCTGATATCAAAAATAATTTTAAAAAAATAAAAAAACATTATTTTGATGCATTTCCAAGCAAAAAATACTTTGAAAAGCAACTGCTACATCAGCTAAAATAATATTACGATTCCATGAGCATTTTTTATCCATCTATTTTAACAAGTTGCTTGCATCAAGACCTCACTGCTAAAATACCAAAACCACAGTCACTTGACTCTGCCAGAAGCATAATTTTGACAGCACCTCTCTTGCTAGAAGGTTGCACATTTATTATAGAAAATTGAAAATTGAATTCCAACTTCTCTTCATATTTATTACCTTTTCCAAGTAATATCTTTGTAATTCATTTACTTCCACGCAGAAAAGAATGAACTTACATCAACTTAAGCCTAGGTTTCTCTTCATACTTTATTTAGTTTCTTAACACACACATAATGGCAGATACACTACAAACAGGTAGGTAGTCAGGTACAAATCCAATAAAGAAGAGGTGAAAATTGGCATTCTTAGAATCATATATCAAAATTGATACACTCAAATGAAACCATAATACAACAGATGGTTCTTATTAATTGAGAGTTTAAAAAGGGAAAATTAAAAGGATAAATTAAAAATAAGGTATTTGTTCTGTCATAAAGTAATCCCCTATAGTCATTGAGAAAATCACCTCAATGTTATGCATTTCATGTGTTTAAAAGGATAAATGATCTTAATATACATGGGTTTATAATTCACCGTGTTTCATACAAACAAAAATGGTATAAGCAAAGAAACATGGAGTATTAATAGCAAATCAAACAAGTAACAATGCATAATCAAGGTTGCAACCAACAGTGAGAAGGCATAAATACAGAACACTGTTAACATTCTTCCATTTGGATGGTCCAAGAAATCCATCAAAAAACTCAATTGATAGAAACTTACTTTTCATAAATCTTGACATGTGAGTTAGGCCTCCTGTAACCATCTCCTTTGTGCCTCTCATGACCATCTTCCTTCTGTTGAGGCCTTGGATTCCCTCCCTGCCTTGATTCTGGTTTCCAGCAAGCCTTGATGAGAGATTGGCCCAATAAATCTGCGATATCTATTGCCATTTCCTCAGCCTTTTTCTTATATGGAAAAATTTCTTTTTTGAAGTGCTGGGACAACCATAGATACACGGATAAAACTTGATGTTTAGTCTCGAGATCTTGGAGTTCTGCATCATTCCGAGCAGATCCCTTTGGCATGCCCATTGCTATACTAACAGGGACCTTTATGCTATACAGTGCAGCAAACCTATGAAGATGGTACATTGCTTTTGGGTCTCTGAAATTAACTGGAGCGAAGCAAAAGTTGAAACGGTCTTCCAAAGATAATCCCTGAACTTTCTCCAACATATTTGCCACCTTCTTTATATGATCATGCCGACACAAGAAGTATGAGCCATCAAGACGGCAATTTTCACCAAACTTTTCAAGCAAATGAGCAAAACTAATATCTGGCAGTTGTCCAGCAAACAATTCAACCTGCTCAAAGAAAGGAAAGAGACCCACTTTCTTGACATTCTCGAAAGGTTGCTTCAAACAATCAATCAAGTAATCCAAATCCTCTAATTGCAAGGTGGTTGTGAGTCCATCTGGATACCGACTTCCTCTTCTACCAGCTCTTCCAGCAATCTGCTTCACCTGTGATGGTGGTACTGGAACAATCTTGTCACCATTGTACTTTGAAAGGCTATTAAAAACTACTCTTCTAATGTTGAGATTCAAACCCATCCCCACAGCATCACTTGCAACCAGCACATCATACTCGTTATCCTGATCATTGAACAAGTTAGCTTGCTGCCTACGAGTCTCTGGTGGTAAGGCCCCATAAATAACACAACAACGATGATTGGTGTGTTTTTCAATTGCCATTTTCACCTCGAATATCTCTCTTCTTGAAAATGCAACAATACAATCCCCAGATCGTACATTTTTAAGATCTCCCAACAGAGTTTTGGCTTCAACCACTAACGGTTTGAATCTCTCATAATGTTGTTCATACAATTCATCTCCAGTTTCTGAACAGATATTTTTAACAATATCCAGAACACTAGGATCTCCACACAAATGAATTTCATCAGCCTTCAAACCAAGTAATGCTCTCGTCCATGCATAGCCTCTGCATGAATCAGCCATCATCTGGATCTCATCAATAACAGCCACATCATACAGTTCCTCAGTTGACACCATTTCCACAGTACAAGCAATATGATTGGAAAATGGCACGTGTTTCTTCTCTTGCCCAGTATAGAGACTACAGTAAACCCCAAGAGCATTGACCTTGTCAAAAACTTCCATGGCTAACAGCCTGAGTGGACTACAATAAATACCCTTCTTTGCTTCCATAAATTTTTGCAATGCATTATAAGTTTTACCACTGTTTGTTGGACCACAATGATATATGATCTTTCGTTTCATTGCTCGTGCAAAAGGGAACCATGTGTGTGGCTTTGTAAGATCTGCTGAGGAAATCATATTCCGAAACCGCTTGATCTCATCAGGAAACTCTTCTATACAATACTCAACAAATATTGGGAAAAGGAACCTAACAGCCTTATCCGATGCACCTAGTGACACCAAGTGCATAGCAAGCTCAGCAGAACATTTCTTAAAGAAAAAGTTCCTGAACCGGTTGACAGCAGTATGGAAAAATGACTTGCCAATATAAATGCCAAGAGCCTGATTAGCTGCCCAGCCCGATTTTGAAAAACAAGAGAATATCTCTTGTAAAGTATCCCAATCCGATCGCTTCAAATTATCATTCTTTTCAGCAGTAAGAAGCTCCCGATACAACTCTACAGGGTCACGAAATGCCAAATTCTTTTTCCCCACAACATTATTCCCACCCTCAACACCATCACTTTGTTTCTCTTCAATAACCATAGAATCACAAACGCAACTCTCGTTATCATCACCCGCACCAACACTATTCCCATCAACACCTTCAAGACCACCATTCTCTACAGAATCCAAGCTTTTATTCTCATTCAATTTCACTCTATTACCATCCTCATCATCGACAGATGAAGAAAACGGCCTCGCATCAGCAGGATTAAAAATGGTAAATTGTGGGTTCTTTAAAGGTGAGTGAGAATGAATGATGTCTACTAAACTAGTTGAAAATTGCCGGCAAGGAACATCAAAAGAGGTACTAAACTGATGAGTTTCTAAAACCCAGTTGTTAAATTGTCTCATAGAACGGAAATTTTGATTTGAAAGAAAAACTCTAGCACTGTGAACATTGTTTCTTGATGCATAGATTCTAAACAATGAGGTAAAAGGGCCTCCAGCCATTAGAAACTCACGAATAACACCAAACAAAAAAAAAAACCCAGTAAAATTGTATAGGTGCAAGTGTATGTAAGTGTGTCACTTCAACATGTTGACAATAGCAACGGAAATGAAATGAAGTAGGAAATAAATGATCCAGAGAGAGACAAGGGAAAACAATTTAAAAAGAAAAATAAAAGAGAAGTTAAGCTTAGAGGATTCTGAGGAGCATACCTTAATTCATGTAAGAAAAAGAGGAAAAGCATATGGTTTTGAGAGAGAGAAAGTGAGAGAATTGAGGGAAAGTGGTGGACAGTGTTAAGCCACCGAAAACCCTAAACCCATGTTCAGTTGGTTCTAAAGAACAGAGGACTTAACTCGGTGCGTCGCTCATTGTCATCAAGGCTGTAGGTTTCAAGTACTAACCCATATTTCACTTCTCTTCAGATTCGATGCCTTTCAATATTCTTAGGGCCGCCTCGATAGTTTCAGCATTCTATATACAATGAGAAGCCTGCTGGGCCTTAATCACTTTTTCTTAGCACTTTTCCATCCACAGGTTAGGTTTATTATTTCATGATAATAGTTACCCAGTTATTATTTCATGATAAAAATAGATAATCATGACATAACCAGCATTTAGAACCCATTTTGGCTGTCAAACAAGACTTCATTAACCATCGATAATGATGAGCATACTAGATGAGATCTCTGTGAATGTTCATTTTATATCTTTATAATGTTAAATGGTTGAGTTTTCCTTGAAGATATCATGTGTTAATTTATGTTGCAATTTGATTTTTCAAGGTTTTTGTCTTATGATAAACTTAAGGATCATAATGACCATTGGCTATCAACCTTTAGCACCTTGTTGGTTTGATTGCATCCTGGTTGAAAGTAATATCACAAAATACGAGTGTTTTAAAACCCGGACCGGCCCGGCGGGTCGACCCGGGCCTGGGACCGGTCCGGGTGGAGTCAAAAACCCGCTCGGGAATTGACCCGGTCAAACCCGGTCGACCCGGGACCCGGTCAAACCCAGGTGAGACCCAGTCAATTTTTTTGTTATTTTAACTGTCATTAAACGATGTAGTTTTTGGCTTTCTAAAATGCCAAAAACCTGAAGATGATTATGTCTGCTGCTGTGTTGTCATGGCTCGTTTAGTTGTTGCACTTCCATGTCAGCCACATGTCCTTGTTTACAACTTTATTATCCACGCACCCACCATCATCAACAATCCTTCAACACACACCTGATTTATCTATCATTCAAGAAAACACTATTTATTTTAAGCATGTTTATTTTTATATTTAAAAAATATTTAAAAAAATTATTTTTTTATTGATATTTTTTATATTTTTATATTCTGGAGTGAAAAAAAATTAAAAATAATATTATTTCAATATATTTACAAGCGAATGTTTTTTTGAAAAACAATCGCAGCTCTTTATATGTTTTAAACGTGTGTAATTGCAGTAAAATATGTTTATCAAAATAGGTTTTTATTTAAAAATATATTAAATTGATTATTTTTAGATTTTTTATTATTTAACACATAATAATAATTTATTAATTGTGTTTGAAATGTAGATGTCATAAATGTTAATGATATTGAAGATGATTGTGACGATAAAGTTTCAAAGGAGCATGCTGATGATTTATTAGGTGTTGACGAGATTGGCTCAATTCCATCAACATTTGATCCAAATTTTGCTCCTATGGACACAAAAGAACTTAATGTGTTCATTCAACAAAAGTGAATGTGTTGTTGATTTAGAATTTATGTGGTTGGATGTTTTGTTTTAAATATTTTAGAATTATATTTGGTTTGTGTTTTGGATATTGAATTAAATTTATGTTGTTGGCTTATAATTTAAATTTGGTTTATGTAAGTGTTGCATTGTAACTAATTATGTGTTTTTTTTGTTTTTTTTTTGGTTGACCCGGGTCAACTCATCTAACCCGTGACCCGATCACTTAACCGGGTCAATGACCGGGTCGGGTTTCAAAACTATGCAAAATACTTAAATCAAGTTTATATTTTATCGTAACTCATATGGCATAGATGTAGAGTGTGTTTGATATTGCGGTAGCTGTTGTGGTTATGGTTTGAAAAAAATTGTTTTCTAAAAAGTACTTTTAATTGAGGTTGGTTTGAAAAAATAGGTGTTTGGTTAAAACTGTGGTTGAAATTAAGGTTGAATAAAAAGTAGTTTAATGTGTTTGGTTAAGAATGCTTTTGAAATTAAAGTTATAAAATAATTTTAAAATATATATATTAAAATTGATGGTTTTTAATTTAACTGTTGTAGATTTAATTATTGCTATTACTTTATGAAATAAATAATACTTTATACAAAATATTTATTATTATGCCATTAAATAAACCATCTACAATTCCATTACGTACAAAATTCATTCGACAAGAACTATAGTTTCTATAATTTTTAGAGCGTGTAATGAAATTAGATAAAATA
>Ga0307518_10001452_pt1 | contig 17595 bp, 8 predicted proteins | sample 25_EM_MG_FD_203889 | JGI IMG/M metagenome (GOLD analysis project Ga0307518, IMG submission 203889) | Populus trichocarpa ectomycorrhiza microbial communities from riparian zone in the Pacific Northwest, United States - 25_EM | ecosystem: Host-associated > Plants > Roots > Unclassified | place...
GGAATGTTAACAAATTTGTTTTCAATTATTATATGTCTAAAATGCAAAAAATAAAATTGCTTATGAATATTCAATGAAAATAAAATTTATATTCTTTGATTTTTGTATGTTTACATGATTTTATCATATTTATTAATTTTTCCTTTCAGTCACGTACAAAAATATTGAAATAGTGTTTGATATTTTTTTTTTAAAAAATTTCTTTTGAGATCATAATAGGATTTATTTAAAAAATAATGTTTGCAGTTAAAAAACTTACTTTCATTAAAATAATAAATAGATACATTAATAATGAATAAAGTTTAAATTGACCTATTACATTCTTTTTCTTGTCAATTTTATTTATTGTCTTTAATGAAAATGTCTATTTTTTTATAATTATTTGATTAAATAAAAAATAATTTTAAAAAATAAGGTTATTAAATCCGGCTACGATCGTGACTTAGTCATAAGGTAGGTGGGTGAAACTAATTTAATTAGGGATGATCCATAACATTGTCATTTCAATAATTTTTTTTATATATAAAAAACATTGAATTGACATGGTTTTTTTATTTTTCTTTTAAAAAAGTCAAATCAAATTTAAAGAATCGATTAAGTAACGAGTATACATTTCAAGTACTAGGTAATACTAGGTTAATTCTCACTATTTTGAAATCCAACCCGGTTTAGAAACTAGATCAATAAATAACCATGTTGACTTGCTAAACTTGATTGAGTTTAAGTGTATATTTGACACCATGATAATTTTTTTGGAAGTGATTTAAAAAATATATTTTTAAAAAATAATTTTATTTGTAGTTTTTTTAAAAATATATTCAATAAAAATTAATGTGAGATAGATTTTCTTACATTTAAAATAAATTACTTTAATTTATATAAAATTAAGTTTAAAACACAATAAAAGCTAACAAAAAATATAAGTTGTTTTTAGCAACCAACCAAATATTTTTCTCATTTATAATTGGAAATATCAACCGTCTCTAATGACATCGGCAAAAAATTTCCCCGACATCACTGGCACTGCATAATTTCTTTCATTTGATTAAAAAAAAAAACGAAAATAAGCACAGCAGCGTGCACACATCGAACACACCTCTCTCTCACCAGTCCAGCGACCCAGCCCCGAAAACAACACCACTACTCACGCAGCCACCCATCTTCATCCTCTATCTTCGCTAGCCACTGACCACCACAACGCCAACCACCCAAACCCTCTATCTCCACCCGAGCCTCCAAACCAGCAGCCCCTTTTTCCCTTGCCACGAGAAACGACAATCTCTCTCTCCCGTGAGCCCTCGCCAGCAGCAACCCCATCGATAGCAGCAAACGTCAACAGCCCTTAAGCTACCGACAGCCCATTTCAACCCAAATTCTCATCGGAGACCACCTCTTTCAACGCCAGCCACCACAGTCACGCCGAACACAGAACCACCAGCTCACCACGCCAACAAAACCACGAGCCTCGTCAGCAACCCCACCATCAATGGCGACAGCCGCGTGATGAAGAAGGAGAAAGGCCGATAAAGATTGACCCTGCCACCGTTATCGGCTGGTGGTGCACTGCACCTTCATCTTCGGTTCGACGAGGTGGAGAAGATCACGATCCATAATCTAACGCGCCGGATCCCTCGCCGGAGACTCACCGCCGACGGTGGCAGTTGGCCAGAGCTTTCATCCAGGTTTCGAGGGTATTTTCGTCCTTCTCTTTCTCTTTTCATGCACTTAATTTTTTGTGGTTGATTTGAAGTGTTAGGTAAGGTTGGTGCTCAATACTCTTTCGGGGTTGGGAGGACGGGATGAGTTGATTATAGCGTTGTTTTGAGACGTAATGGTTGGTCTCGGTGTGAAATTTATTGAATTGCTTTGAAAACATGCTGTGTTGGGATTTTTTTATGTGATTGTTGAATTCAAAATTGTGTGCATGTTTATTGTTTTTAGTTTTGAAACCTACTTTTAAAATTATATGCATGTTGTGATTTTATTTGGTGTGTTCTTAGTGCGTGATTTGCCTTTGGTTTATTTTTTTTTATGTCGAATCCATGTTAAAATTAAGTTCTTACGTCAAGATGCTTGAATTCAATATTTGATTCTTGAATTGTTTTTCACCTTGCTCTGCTAGTACCACTAGGGAAGTCATTAAAGAAGCCTAGTAGAAAAATCTAATACAACTAAGCAAGATACTTAATAACTAAAAAACTCAAGCATTGCTGAGTTAGCAATATTTTCCACAGCGAGCACATACCTAACAACAAAACATCCAGTGATTCACAATACAAACCTCTTTTGCAAATCAATCACAACTATGGTGCTGAGAATCTGATGAAATACCTCAACAGGCCTTTACATACAAAAACAGGACCTCATCTACAAATCCCAAACTTCCACTCCATGTACAAAAGACTCGCTCGTTAAGTAACTAGAAACAACTATTCATTCCCAAGCCAACAAGGGCGCCCCTTGAGGAAGAGATATAATAAACCCAATCCTAGAATCATTATCTTTTGCTAATATATGCAATGCTGAACCAGTGGAGGAAACCTTATAAAATCATTGATATCTTCCAAACTTCTATGTTAAAGCACTCCAAGTGTGAGCACTATAGGACTTTGATCTCCAAAATACTCACACTGAAATCATTTTGCCATAAAATCAAAACATCATAATTCAACAAAAGACCATTTTCTTACTTTAAATGTGAGTTTCATGCAAAGGCATCATTCAACTAAAGTACAAACTTGTTCATTACAACATAAATTGGCATGCATTCTTTCTGTCAGGTCCTCTAATGTTAGTGTCATCTCATCATTTGAAATGAAGTCCTCTTGGATAGGGCTCATTGCTACCACACGAATGATACTATAGGAAAAGTCTTTTTGCAAGATTTCAAAACCTGCTTATGATCTAAGTGACTGAATACAAAAAACCAAACCATTCATCAATATTTTTTATAAGAAAAAACTACTCAATTTCAAATTTAGCTTCTTGGAACAAGAATCCATAAATAAAACATTAAAAGTTAAATAAAAACTAGAAAGAAGTGATCATGAAAAAAATTAAATATAAAAAAAATTGCTTAAAAAAACCTTTTTATAAGAGATGACATTGCACGTTGTTGTGATCAATTGCGCTAGGAGATGGGGGAAGAAGGAGGAACAAGAATAAGTAATGGATGCGATTCATTGTCATAAAGTCATTAACAAACTCAATCCAAAGGTAAAACTAATATATTAATTATATACTAGAAGAGCTTTTTTTTTTTACTGTAGTACAAATACTATTCACCATTTTACAGATCACTATGGATTGGAGTAATGATTTTTCTATTTAAATTTTCAATTTGGTTCTCAAACTTTTATTTCACACGATTTAGCCATTTTGAGCCCAAATTAGCACTCAATTGGATTTGTTTTGGGAGAGAGAGTTGAATTGAAAGATAGAGGACTGAAGTGAAAAAAGCGGGTGAAATAGGCGGCTTTGAAAATTTGTCTTAAAAATTCATTTTTGCCCCCCATCTTTTTTGGCTCTAAGGTGGCCAGTCCCTTTAATGTTCAAAAATTGAATTTTGGGTGGTAGGAGAGAGAGGGACTCACCAGATTTCCGTGTAGAGAGAGAAAGTTGATGTTAACGATGATTTTGATCACTAAAACGGTAAATTTTTGTGCTAAATGGTTCCATATAATGAGAGGAGTTCGAACTATGAGTTTTTTTTTTTTACCTTGAAAGTGCCTAAAAAATAGATCATAGCTCAGGAAGATTTTTGGTTTTGGGTTGATTTTGGGTTTTGATGTTTTTTTTTTTTTTGTGTTTTTTGGGGTCATGGATTGGTTTAACAAGGTTTCTAGGGTGTTTTTTTTTTTTGTCAAAAATAGGTTGAAAATTAGTTTCTGGGTGAAAAAAAACACGAACCCTGTTTTTTCGGTCATCACAGTGGCTGGGATCTAGGAATCCAGACGACATGTCGTCTATTTTTTTAAAAAAGAAATTGGGGCGGACGACATGTCGGTCTCTCCTTTAACTTAAAAAAATAAAAGGTCCCGCCATTAACTTAAAAAACAATAAAAGGCCTGCGTACAAGCCATTTCTTGATGAGCCAGACGCTTGGCCTCATTCTTTTTTTTATCTATTTTGATTTTTTCCAATTAATAACTTTTTTTGTTTTTTTTACATAATTTTTAAGTTTATGTTTTAATTAATACAACTTAATGATTTTTTTTTTTTTGCTTATTTAGCATTTTTTAAATGGCGATAATTTTTTTAATTATATTGGGTATATTTAATTTTTGAGAAGGTTATTATGACTTAACTATAATTTTTTATATATATTTTATATAGATTAAATATATGCAGCCTTGTAAAGTATTTATTTTCTTTTATTTTATTCAATAAATTTTATGTAGGTTGATTTTTGTTACAAATTGATTTTAATAAACAAATTCATTAAACACAGCCTAGTAAATGATTTGTGTTGCGATATTATATATCTTGATCCGCATTTGTCTTTCAATTTTTCCAGTTTTGTTTTTATTTATTGTCAAATTTTTTTCTTATTGAATTATCCCAATTTCATGACCTAGAACGCATGATATAAATGTCTCGATTTCAGCTTTTCCCGGGGCAATATATTTTTTTATTTGTTGTTGTTACCTTATTTTTCTATAGTGTTATTAAATTAATCAAGATTTAACCTAGTTATTGAATTGTTTTATTTCTTTAGAAGCATAATCATCTTCTACTTTTTTTTTGGGTTAAAAATCTTTTTGGTCCAACCCGGGTCACCAATCTAGTAAAGCCTAAAAAAGATACCAGTTATGCTACAATGAGTATCCCAAATAGGTGACCGATCAAGTGTAGACATTCTCTCTTTGAATATTATAATAAAACAAACAAATAGTCAAGATCCATTGATGTTCCACAAAAAATATCAAAATTCTATTATGAATTATTTGTCAGGAATGAAGTAAAATTAATTTGCATAATCTATGACAATTTTGTCACGATCAGCAAGAAATCGTACCTTTGAAGAAGAGTTGAGGTAACAGTACCACAAGCTTGCCAACACTTGACAATTATTTGTCCGGAATGAAATGAATACACACAGAACGTTTTGACACACATGATTTGCTGAATTTCTGGTGGGCCAGGGTGATAATTTCTCCTTCTCTCTCTTAAAAAAGGCACAGACAGTCTTAATTAGGGGTGTTCATGGTCCGGTTCAGTTTGGTTTGGATAAAAAATCTAACCGAACTGGAATTTTTAATTTCTGGAAATTTTGACCCGGGCCGAACTGGTTTGGGTTGGTTTTTTTGCTTTGAAAACCATCAGGGACCTTAATAGTCTTAGATGGATCACCATCTTGAACACTGATAAGATGGTATGGCTCAAAGAATGGCCTCCACATCTCCAAGAAATCCAAGTTCCTTATAGTTGGTATAGCAAATCAAGCTCATCTTTCAATAAAGGCACAACCTTTGCTGCTGTTTTTGTATCAGTTGCAGGCTCAAACCATTGTTAAGGAAAGCAAGAGAGACAGAGAGAGAGAGACTTTTAAGTGAGGAGGGATATGTGAGCAAAGAGGTGTGTAATGAGTATATATTAGGAGAGGTGGGTTGGCTCTTGCAATGCTGTGAAATGTGGCAGAAATGGAGGTGAAGTAGGAGACGTGTCTGAAGGTTCAAGGGTGGAATGTGTGTGTGTGTGTGTGTGTGTGTGAGAGAGAGAGAGAGAGAGAGAGAGAGGACTTGTTAAAAAACAGAGATGAGGTTGTATGAGGCAGTCAGGCAGCCTGCTATTCTTCTTATTTGAGGTTAGTTGTGATTTGTGAATCACAAGAGAGAACAGGAGAGAGAGGGCAAGGGGAGGGGCAATGGAAGGGAAAAAATGATTTAGGGTTAGTTTGTATTTATACCTTTTGTTTTTGCTCTATTTAAATTAGGTTGAATCGGTTTGGTCCGGTTCAATTGTTTTCAACTTTCTGAAACCAAAACTGAGCCGGACCGAATAATTTTTCTAGTTTTTAAATCGGTTTCTTCGATTTTTTCCCTTAGTTCAGTTTTTTTGGTTTAATTGGTTGGTCGGTTTTTTTAAATACCCCTAGTCCTAGTTTTAATTAGCTTGTAAGTTCAGAAATGATTGTCTGACGCCAGCACGACCCACTAAACTGCCTTAAAGGATGAAGGTGGCTGAGAAAGTCGAGGAAATCAATGACGCAAGTAGCATAAACAACTGCTAAGATTAAAACGGTATGTTTTGAATGTGTCACTCCTCTTTGAGGTTCCTGTTATGCAACCGGGTCTCTCAGTTATCTCTCTCTCTCTCTCTGCTTTTTGGTGCGGTCACAGAAGAGAAAAACAAAATCATAAAACAGTTGCTGTATAAAAGAAAGACATTAAATGGACAGCAAAACTACATTAGAATCAGAGTCTGGCTTCACGAGGTAAATATTCTTGTTCAAAGTTTTCAACTATTTTTACTTTTAACTACCACATTTATTAGGGTTTTTCAATTCCTTTGAGCTTTATTTCTTTCTATTCATAGCCATGTTTGTTTTCCTAGAGGTTTTGCATGATTTCTATATTTGTTCATGGCTTGAATATTTCTCATTCTGAGAGTTTGACTTGGTCATAAACTCTGCAAAATGTGTTGGTTATTATTATCCCAATACTTGTTTGTATTGAACTTGAGCTTATCGATATGTATTCTTGTTTATAATTTTTGGGATTTTTTTTGGTAAGGTAGGCCATGGCTGCAAAGAAAATAATAGCTATATGCCAGTCAGGTGGGGAGTTTGTGACAAATGTAGATGGATCGTTGTCATATAATGGTGGTGATGCTTACGCGATCGACATTGATCAGCAAACCCTGCTGAGTGATTTCAAATCTGAAGTAGCAGAACTTTTCAATTGTAGTGCTGATATCATGTCAATAAAGTACTTTCTTCCTGGGAATAGAAGGACCCTTATTACAATATCCAAAGACAAGGATCTACAGCGTATGGTTAATTTTCTTGGGGATTCATCCACAGTTGATGTCTTCCTTTTATTGAAGGATGTTGCGGCTTGCAATGTATCAAACATCTCTGCTAGTAGGTAGTTGTTTTCTGAATTTTTCATATGCACATGTGAGTCGAGCATTGCTATCTAACCTGGAAACGAGATACTAACAGATTGTTAAGAGGATTTCCCGCAAGTGATGAAGATACTGCCAGGGTTGAAATCTTACAGGGTACTCTGATTTTGCAGGTCAAGCAGGACTACTGTATCGGAAGCTGTGATTCCTGTCGAAGCTCCTATTGATGTTGCTGTTGATATGGCCCATACTGTTGGTGGGTTTGATATGGATTTGTCCAATGGAGATCCTATATCCTGTATACCTATCGGAGTCATCGATGACAAGCAACGTAAAGCTGCACAACAGTGGGAGAACACGATTACTGGTGTTGATCAAAGGTTTAATAGCTTCACTGAATTCCGCGAAGCTTTGCACAAGTACTCAATTGCACATGGGTTTGCTTACAGATATAAGAAAAATGACAGTCACCGTGTTTCTGTCAAATGTAAAACCCAAGGTTGTCCATGGAGGATATATGCATCAAGGTTGTCAACCACACAATTAATTTGCATTAAAAAAATGAACCCAAATCATACATGTGAAGGAGCAGCTGTGAAAGCTGGGTATCGTTCGACAAGGGGTTGGGTGGGAAGTATCATAAAGGAGAAATTGAAAGTTTCCCCAAACTACAAGCCAAAGGATATTGCAGATGACATCAAACGAGAGTATGGAATTCAACTGAATTATTCTCAGGCATGGCGTGCAAAAGAGATTGCCAGGGAGCAGCTTCAAGGCTCCTATAAAGAGGCATATAATCAGTTACCTTTCTTTTGTGAGAAGATAAAGGAGACTAATCCAGGCAGTATAGCTACGTTCTCCACAAAAGATGACTCAAGCTTTCATCGTCTCTTTGTGTCATTTCATGCATCAATATCTGGTTTTGATCAAGGTTGCCGTCCTCTCATTTTCCTTGACAGCATTCCTTTAAACTCAAAATACCAAGGGACACTGTTGGCTGCTACTGCTGCAGATGCAGACGATGGAATTTTTCCTATAGCATTTGCTGTAGTTGATGCTGAAACAGAGGACAACTGGCTTTGGTTTTTATTGGAACTGAAGTCTGCAGTCTCTGCATCTCGCCAGATCACATTTGTGGCAGATTTTCAAAATGGTTTGAAGAAATCATTAGCTGAGATATTTGATAAATGCTACCACAGCTATTGCTTACGCCGTCTTGCAGAGAAACTAAATAAAGACTTGAAAGGCCAGTTTTCTCATGAAGCAAGACGTTTCATGGTTAATGATTTTTATGCTGCTGCTTATGCACCCAGACTTGAGGGATTCCAGCGCTCTGTAGAAAATATAAAGGGTATATCCCCTGAAGCTTACAATTGGGTTGTACAAAGCGAGCCTGAGCACTGGGCAAATGCATTCTTTGGAGGGGCAAGGTATGATCATATGACATCAAACTTTGGACAACAGTTCTACAATTGGATATCAGAGGCACATGAGTTGCCAATAACACAAATGGTCGATGCATTAAGAGGTAAGATGATGGAAGCAATTTATACTCGCCGGGTGGAATCAAATCAATGGAAAACTAAGTTAACCCCATCAAAGGAGGAAAAATTAGAAAAGGAAATGTCAATTGCAAGGTCACTTCAAGTGTTACTCTCCCATGGAAGCACATTTGAAGTTCGCGGGGAATCTGTAGATGTTGTTGATATTGATCATTGGGACTGTAGCTGCAAGGGATGGCAACTAACTGGTTTGCCCTGCTGCCATGCTGTTGCGGTCTTTGAATGCATTGGCCGAAGTCCATATGATTATTGCTCCAGATACTTCACAACCGAGAGTTACCGCTTATCTTATGCTGAGTCGATTCAACCTGTTCCAAATGTTGACCGACCAGTGCAGGGTGAATTAACTGAGGCGGGAGTTATTGTAACCCCTCCACCAACTAAGCGTCCACCTGGCCGGCCAAAGACAAAGCAGGCTGAATCAACTGATATTATAAAGCGTCAGCTTCAGTGTAGTAAATGCAAGGGCCTTGGCCACAATAAGAAGACATGCAAAGAATCTTAGCATACATAGATCGTAGGTAAAGTAGTTGTTTCCTTTTCGTAAGTATCCCACACTAACTTTTTTGACAATTTTAGATGGCAATCTGTTCACATGTTTTTGTATGCACCGATTGTTGAAAAGCATCATATTTTGCTTAGATGGCTTTTGTGTGTTTGTGTGAATGAAAGTCGTCATATGCCATGGCATTATAGTGCTATGTTGTGTCTTTATTGTCATGCATCAGTGTGTTGTGTTAGGATAAATCATTCACCTATTGTTTCATGCTTTTATTATCCATTAATAGGAGAATGGTGGTTATATAGATTCTTGTAACTAAACTAGTGTTTGCCTAAACCACTTCAAATAGCCCTCATGAGCAGAAACTATACAAGTTATAGTTTGTTGTCCCGGGGCTCTGAGATGCGAATATGATAGGAATATCTCTGGGGACCATTTGTACAAGAGCATACATTATAGTAAACAGCACATGTATAGTGGGTGTTTTTAGGACATACATTATAGTAAACAGCACATGTATGGTGGGTGTTTTTATGATGTTTTTTGTTTATGTGGCAGAAATTGTGCTCCATAAAATTTTAAATTTTTTTTTGCTTGAAATTATTTTATTTTTATGTTTTTGTATTGTTTTGATATACTGATATTAAAAATAATTTAAAAAAAATTATTTTCATGTATTTTCAAATAAAAAATATTTTGAAATATATTTTTTGAAACATCTTATGTATTTGCATGTGGGTGAAGTGCAGGGCTGATGTTGACCTTTTTGCTTCAACACTTGTTTCGTGCCTGTTTACTTAAATACTTCTTGGCAGGCGCTGTTGTTATATTGTTCAACCAGCCTCGGAAGTCCTTAATTAATTGTATTTCCTTTGTGCTTGAAAATCCAATAATCACATAAATCAGTAGAAATTAAACTCCATTTGCTTCACAGGGGAAAAGAATGTGAAACAGGATAAAAACAGTAGGGAGAGATTTACATAGATTTTGGTTGTTGTCACAGTAATCAGCAGAGACAGAAATGTGGTTAATGAGATAGATATAAAATATAAATCTATTTTTATAATAATTTTAGAGTAAATATTTGAACTTTCAAAAATAGAAGGTATATAGAGGACTTGTGTTCAAAGATAATATTTATTATTGTTTCTAAAATTATTCAATTAATATATATGTAATAATAAAAATAGTTATTATTATAGTTTTAAAATTTATTTAAAAAAATAATTAAAAAAACCTTGTTTTTTGATTAATTTTTTAAAAAATTCAATAGGATTGACCTGTATTTTATCCTAGACCAATTTAGATTTTTGATAAGGTTACAATTTTATCCTAGGTCCATTTAGGTTTTTGACAAGGTTACGTTAGTAAAATCATTTCATTATTTTTTTAAACTCAAAACAATCCAAGCCTTGGATTGGCTCGATTTCAAGAAAACCTTGGATTGGCTCGATTTCAAGAAAACCTGTCAGGCAGTCTGTAAAAAATAATGTGAAATTATTTTTTAAAAAATGTTAATTTAATAATAATATATATTAAGAATAAAATATATTTTATTATTTCTTTTATCAAACCCACTAATAAAATATAAAGATAATAATTCTATCAAAACACTACTACTAAACATAATTATTTTTTATATTTTTATTCTTTCTTATCTTGTTTCCTTTATCTCTATTTTCATCATCTCTTCAATTTCGCTATAAAATTGATACAGAATTAAGAGAAAGCTTTGAAGAGCAGGATCTGCAGATGCCCCAATAAAATAACGTGGCATCATCTCATCTGTTAAAGCCAAGTCATGCACCATCCCTGCAAGCAGCCACACGAATCCGTTTCATTCGATGAAATTTCGAAGGGCTACTCCTCTCCAATAGTGATGATTTGGTCGGCGTTGCCTCCGGTTGAGAGTTAAAAGCCAAAAAGCATACAAGAAGGTGATGCAATTCAACTCAAAGCTGCCTCTCCAATAGTAGCCCCTATACAGTAATAGTGTGGTATCTTGCCACCGCAACCACTTTCAAAACTTTGCTTATCAAAAATCAATATACAATCAAGGCAAAATGGACACGAAAAATGAAAGCTGAAGAGCCCATTACCTATGCAGAATCAGAAATCTAAATGGTGAGACTTTGTGAATTTTTAGTTAAATTGATGAAGAGAGTGATCAGGATTAGCATAACTTCAAGTTTAATCATGTTAAAGATCCATTAGAGATGTGCCAATTACAAGAATTAGAGTAAATAAGTTTAAAAAGGCATCGAATAAACTTGTTCAGAACATATAAAGCAAGATGAATCTAGAGGAGTTTAGGACGTCTAGGTATCATGAAAAACAACCTCTAATTCATCTAATCCAAGTCCAAGAAAAACCTAATTCGTGTAGATTAAAGGGTAATTAGATTTAATTTTTTAAGTTAGGAAGAATTAATTAATGATTCTTCTAGTTTAAATGGAAACTAAATTGACAGGTGTAAAAGAGAGACTTTCTTCATTAATTGTCGATGCAAGATAAGAAAACCAAGTACAACAAGGCAAGAAGACTCCAGAATTAATTCTACATTCAGAATTCTCTAAGTTTATTTGTAACTTCATAGAGATGACAAATCTGATTCTAGCATATTTATGATATTAATTTTGAATTTTTATTGTTTTTGTTATTTTCTTCTTAGATTTTAGTTTATTATTATTTATTTGGGTCAATTGTAAGTGGCTCATATAAGTCCATATAAGAGAGTTTCATTAGGGTTGATTTTAGTCTAGAATAAGTATAAATAAAACCATTATCAGACGTATGAGGGGCTACGAAATTGAGATTAATAAAAACTTCTTTGTTGCACCTTATTGTGTGTGTTAGTGAGATATTCTCTCTTCATCAGTTCTCTAAAGAACTAAAAACGACTTATCGATGAACAACTGACTTCATGACATCATCCTTATACTTCTTGTTCGCGAATCAATATTTGTTGGGTGAGGGTTTTCATTTCCAATAATGTTGATGCCTATATTCGAGTTATCTATGTGTTACACTCTTATCAAACCTGATTTACTTGGCTTTCCGAGAATTAATGTCTTTCTATGTGGGTTGCTTGGCTACGTGTTCAAAAGATTCGTATCAGAGAGGGTTGTAATGGAGAGGGATCTAAGAAATTATAAGGTGCTCTAGTGATATTCTATTAATTATTTTTTAGGTATATATTTTTTTAAAATAGTTATAAGTACAAGAGAATAAAATACATGATCAATAAAAAAAATAAAAAAATAATACTTTTATGATTTTTCTAAAGTAAATTCTTTTTTTTTAAATTGTATTCAGGGAATAATTAATAGGATATCATTAATTATTCTCTAAGCACTGTACAGTTTATAAAGAAATTTGAGTCAGTATAAATAAAAAAAAATCTGAATGATAACTTACTCTATATTTTTACATCTGTATAACTTAGTACTTTGGTTGGTTTTATTAACAATTTAATTGATTTTTTTTTTATGATATTTCTTTATTTCTAGTCAAAATTTTCAATTTCATCTTCTACAAATAAAAAATAATTGAGAATTTAAAAGGGAAGTTTGGACATTTTATAAAAAGTTTAGCAATCAAATTATGATTAAGGGAATAATCTATGATTTTCAAACCAAAAAGACTTAACTTTCTAGCAATTCAGATGAGTTGTGTACCCAGAATTTTACATGTTACAGCCACGGAACAGCAGCCAAAAAACTTTATAGCAATTGCATACTCTGGCGATCATACATGTTAATGAAAATTTGAAACAGTAGCAAACAAAATTTCCTCACGTAGCTTTACACATGGAAGAGCATATCTCAAATCTTTCGGTCCTTTTCCTGTGAATTTCTTGGAATTACTGTTCATTCTGCCATGCTCCAACAATCACTATGACTATCAATCTATTTTAAGTCCTCTGAAAACGTAAATTGTGAAACAAAGGGGTCATGATGGTAAACGGATTCTAGTGCCTTCTTTCCTTGGCACGTTTCCGGGATTGTTTACCCTTTATCTTCCATTTATCATTTCCACCTGGGCGATTCTTTTCCTCAATCTCTCGAACCTTACGCTTCCTGTAACATGTTATCACAACAAACAACAATATACAAGCAAGATTAGCAATATGCTGCATTAAAAATTGACAAAAATCAATTTATCAGAAACCTTTGCTTATCAATAATCTTAAAATCAGCTTCTTTAAAATGATATATGTACATATAAAAAAAGAAGCAAAAACATCAGTGTCTTTAACATATAGCAGCAATATCAGTTTGTTAAAGCTATGACCGCAATAAAGATATCAAGCAACAAGAACATTCACGTAGCAAGATTACATGCTTGAACCATACTTTCACACTGTGATCTAAAACAATCAATCTACAAGATGCCCAATGTACTTTTTAATCACGTAACATGCTCTTTCAAAGACAATATTGATGGTTAAATATTACCCCCAAGTGTTAATGTTATAAACTGATGATCTTGCATCTTCAACTACTTTGTGATTTTATTCTTTCCCTTGACAATAAGATATCTTCAAGAAACAGATTACGAGACAGCATTGAAATACGATGTAGTCATCATCTTTCACTAATAATCAAATCAGGTTTCTTTTAACAAAAGGTGATCAAGTCTCTGTCCATCTCACCTGTAAGCCCGGAAAGTTTGATCATAAAGTAGTTCATCTGCAATGGTCGCTTTCCTCTCCTTCTTAGTTAGCCTACCAGAGTAGAAATCTGTTGCAGACTCCACAACTGTGCCCACCTGATCATTTGTCAAAACCACAAAATGATTTACCAATTAACCCAGTGAAAAAAAAAACCATCGAGGAAAAACAAAAACCCTACATATATATCATCCCAAAATGCTATGTGCTACACTTCACTCTTAGTTTTATCCATACACCAAGGATTTACCTGGAAATATTTAGGGAGATCTTTTGACTTTGGATCGCCCCTCTTGTAGTGTCTCTTTGGATCAATGGCACTTCTCAGCTATATCATCAACACAAGCAAAATGGCAGCACAAAAAGTAAATAACCATTCCTTAAATCATATGAAATGCCTGTTTAAAGTCAACTATTCGAATCACTCCATGCAAAAATCAAGGCATCACATCATGATAACTAAAATTTCCACAAAACAACAAAATACATAAACATAGAGAATGGAACCTTAAGTAGCTGGAGATCCCTTTTCAACTCTTGAGTTATAGTTGGGGCGGGCATATCAAACCTATTTCAACAATTCACATGGAAAAAAAAAACAAACACCAAGTGATCAATTCATATATATTTTCTAAGTTATTTTTTTAAAAAAAAGATAGGAAGTTTAGCATTGAAAACATACCAATCCTTGCCTAGTGTATCTTTGCGTTGGCTTTTACGTAGCTTGTTTAACTTAATAGGATCATTGGGTGGCACAAATAAGCCATCAACAAGCTGTGAATTGGGCTTCCAGAGTGCACTGCTGCTTTCAGCCTCATCTGGGGTCTTGATATTTTTGGTTGTAGACGAGGATAAAATCGGCAACGTTGGATGCCATGAGAGACCAATCACGGGTCCTTTATCTTTCTCGGCCATTCTGATTTGCGGAACCAAAACAAATAAGAAACTAACAAAAAACAGAGATAGACAGGGAGAGAGAGCTAAGAGAAGAAAACTACTAACGTGGTGAAGCCGCAGGTGATGAGAGTTTGAAGCGAAAGAGAGAGAGAGAGAGTTGCGAGACCGAAAACCCTATCAATAAAGAGCCGGAAGGAACAGAATGGGCTCTTAATGGGCTCTTAGATCAGATGGACCAACTGAGGCTTACTTTTTCCGATCTATGCACTATAAATGTATCCACCAAATAAGAAGAAAGAATAAGAGGAATAGAGAAAAACGAGCCCGATAAAGGCAAATCCCTCTCTCTCCCCTATCCCATTCTTTAGATTTTCTTCTTCGTATAATAATCTAATGGTTAAGCGTAATGGGCTACAAGGTTAACATTTTACTTTATTAACAAAAACAAAAAAAGAGATGGCATTTCTATACGGTGGAGTGTATTGTAGTATATAAGTAAAATTATTATGGATTGTAATGGTATTTTTCTTTTTTTTTCTTTGTGATTTTTAATATGAACATTTAATTTTTTTTCAACTGGGATAATTAAATTGGCTTTCTATGGTTTGATTGATTTTTCACTTTTTCTTTGTTATTTGAAAAATTACATTTTTCTTTTGTAGTGAACAAAACATTTTAAATTAAACAAAAAGATAATTTTTCCCATTATATATAATATATTTGTTTTGCATAATTTTACCCTAAACCACGTTTCTTTCTCTTCAAAAATAACATTTCTCCCTCCTGTCTTTCTCTCTCCTAGAACTCAACACATAAACTGACACAAAAGTGTGTCCTCTAATGGTTTTATTGATGTTAGGTTACTTGAGTTTGGGTTGACAATGCAAATGGGTGAAGTTCTTCATGTTGTTTATTTTCAGTCCATGGGCCAACTTTGATCCCGATTTTGCATGTCTCCATTGCATGTGAAAATAAGTTTATCATGTGTAGTTTTCAAGTCCAAAATATGATATTTTTAAATTGTCCACCCATGCATACATTTGAGTTTTCTACAAGAAATTGTGTTTGTTTTAATTTTTAAGTTTTCTAAGTGTTTGTTTGAGTTTCTCATAAGTAAAAAATTTATCATAATTATTATTTATCTAGTTTTATATCAAAGTCATTTATTACGTCTTAATTATGTCATTTTAGTGTTTTTCTAGATTTTAAGGGTTATTCCAAATATATAATGTCAAATCAAATCATATATTGAGATCTTTTAACAAATTTTAAATTGAAAATCTTTGACTTGATCTTTTGGCACTCTATCAAGTTTTGTATCTCCTTAATGAGTGGTGGATTATTACCTTAACTTGGTATCTTTAAAGTGATAATTTAATTTATATCTTTATGTTGGTGAGTTAGTTGTATTTGTATCTCTTGGTTTTATACCTTGGAGTGGTGAGTGAAAAACATTTTTTTTTATGAGTGAATTGTTACTTTGCAATATCCATACCATCTGAGTATCAAGTTGGTATCATAGTTTAGGATTTACTACCTCGATTGTTCATGGATCTCGTGTGCAAGAATTTGAGAGAGACATTCGTGCTCTTGAGATAGATGAAATGAGAATGCAAATCCACTAAACAATATGAAAATGAGACGATGATGAGAATAACACTAAAATTGGTTCCTCTAGCAATAATGAGGAGGGTGTTAATTATTTTATCACAAAACACAACATCATACTAGTGGTAATTCTTCTTCTTAGCATCAAAGAATAGTGAATAAAAATCCTTATCAAGATTTTGACATTAAAGTCAACATTCATAAATTCAAAGGTAAAATGCAACCTAACAAGTTCATTGATTGGCTTCAAATTGTTGAGAGGGTTTTTTTATTTTAAAGAGTATCCTGATGAAAGAAAAGTGAAGTTGATGGCTATTAAACTAAAAAAATATATGCTTTCTTATAATGGGAGAATCTTAAGAAGCAAAGGGCTCGTGAGGGCAGAAGTAAGATCAAGTCTTAGAAACAGATGAAAATAGAGTTTAAGAAGAGATTCTTGCCCTAACACTATTAACAAAAGACTCTTCTCAAGTTTTATAATATGATGCAATCTAGATTGATCATAGAAAAGTATACTATGAAATTTGAATTGTTCATGCTAAAGAGTAATATTGTTTAGCCTTAAAAGCAAACAATAACTTGATACTTAACTGGGTTAAGATAGAAAATTTCTAATATGGTTTAGTTAAAACCTTATTAGAAATGATGTGAGAAAACTTGCTTTGAATATGGAAAAATAACAAAAAGAGGTTTGAAAGACTAATTAGAAATCGACATTTAAGCAAAGCTCTTCTAACTTGAGGAATAATTCATTATCTAAGAGTACTTCAACTATAAAGTCTTTTGTTTTTAAAGATCCAGAGAAAGGATGTAATATCCCCCATTTCTGGGATAAAACAACAATCTCACGTCAATAGAAAAACATAGTAGTTAATTTGTTTTTGTATATATATATATTCATGGTCTTCATATTAACATCTACCGGAATTTCAACGGAGTCCCCCTATACCGGAAGGTCCCAAGTTACCGACATGTAACCTGTTTACTCTTCTAACAGTTCGCATCTCATAACTTAATTCCCGACCCAATCATCCTGGGTTTCAATTCCACAATTATACTCACACCTATCAACCATAATATTTATGATATACATTATATAACAAAATATCATTATGGATGGATAATTAAATAAATATAAATACATAGACATGAAATATGTTTATATGAACTACAACGTTAAATTCATCCAATCAAGTTTAAACATTTATTATACAAATTAAGTTATACAAACATTTTCATGTTTACAAAATACAAGGGTATACTCCCTAAAACCTAGATTTCAAGAA
>Ga0307518_10001453_pt1 | contig 17592 bp, 24 predicted proteins | sample 25_EM_MG_FD_203889 | JGI IMG/M metagenome (GOLD analysis project Ga0307518, IMG submission 203889) | Populus trichocarpa ectomycorrhiza microbial communities from riparian zone in the Pacific Northwest, United States - 25_EM | ecosystem: Host-associated > Plants > Roots > Unclassified | place...
GGGAGAGGCTGTCCTAAGAGCAGGACATAGTGGAGATCTGCAGCAATAGCGGAGAAATGATCCAGAGAAAATACAGACTCCATAGTGACTGATGAGACGAACGTCTGGATTGCGGGGGGAATATCTCCGTGGGAAATAAACGGATCCACATCGGAACTTGACAGGCAGATAGACCACGCTCCAGGCTCTCTGACAGTATAGTCACGTGCCTGATAGCTTTGGAAACGGTGGAGCTATTCAAAATATCAGAATGCCGGCACTGGGCACCTAAAAATGACATTTGAGTGCTAATGTCGTTTCTTCTCTTCTTTCCTTTGTTTCTCCATCAATTCTTCAGCTTCTTTGCTCGTTCTGGTATGGGAGTTGGACTGCAGAAGTGTGCATTCCTTTCTCATACCATACTGGACGTTATTCCTTCAGTTTCTTCTGCTTCTTGGCAGTTCTTGTGCGATAGATGACTGTCAGCATTGGCAGTCGTCTCTTGCATCAGGATAGTCTTCTTGTGCGATATATGGCTACGATGAGGCTCCATCGTGCTCATCCTTCGCATCAGGATCATTTGATATTGATGTTATCTTCCATGTTCACTGTACCACACCTGTTTGGTGCATGACACCGTGTAGGTGACGGTCTAGTCCTGGTGCCGTGGTAGTTGTTGTGCAGGTGCTGGCGCTGTCGTCGTCGCTGTTGTGGTGTGGGTGCTGGTGCTGGATCGTAGTCATCGTGTGGGTGATGGTGCTAGTACTGGAGATGGGATGGTCATGGTCGTGCAGATGTGGGTGCTGTTGGTGGTGCTGGTGTAGTCGTCGTGGTCGTGGTTGTGCGGATGCTGGTACTGGTGCTGTTGTCGCTGAGGTAGTCGTTGTCACTGTCATGCAGGTACTGGTACTGGTACTGGGGTGGTCGTCGTAGTCGCCATGGTGGCATGGGTGCTGCTGCTGCTGGAGTCGTCGTCATCTGGTAGCATGGCTATGATTGGCGTTAGTGGTGGTAAGAGTGTTGGTATGTACTGATGCTGGTGCTGGTGCTAGAGTGGTTGTCATGATCGTTGTGATCGTGTGGGTACTGCTGCTGCTGGAGTCGTCATTGTGGTAGCGTGGCTATGATTGGCGTTAGTGGTGGTAAGAGTGCTGGTACGTGCTGGTGCTGGTGCTGGTGCTAGAGTGGTTGTCGTGATCGTCGTGATCGTGTGGGTACTGCTGCTGCTGGAGTCGTTGTTGTTGTGGCAGTGTGGCTATGACCAGTATAGAGCGTGGTGGTGGTTACATGCTGGACGCTTGTCGTTGTTGGTCGGTGCTGATCGTGAGAGATACACATGGGCATGTACCCGTAGGCGCAGGTATGGGTGCGGCCCCAAAGAACCATATACAGATTGTACACAAGTATGAGATATATAACAGTCATAGGTATTGAAATTGCATGGTGTAGTCCAAGGATGTACATACAGTAAACTTAGGTACGATTTCGAGCCTGAGTGCCACATCGAACGTTGTGTGGTTTGTCCAGCTCTTTACGCCAACTAAGGTATCGGCCATACAATGTGGCCCAAGCAGCTTGCAAAAGCGCACGGGGACACTTCTCCGGGTCTATAACGCGAGCTGTAGGCGACCAATCTCCCATACAATCAAACAATGCTTTGTCCGCACCCCGAGCGCCCAGCTCAGCGAGGAGTGGAGCCTTCATGAGTTCAAGGCCACGCCGGAAAATGTTCTCCACATCATCGAGTACGACATTCGGGTAGATCGTCTGAGCGAGAATGTTCAATATTGTCAGTACTGAAGCACTGGAATACGAAACAAGGACACACCCCATAGGCATAACTGTCTTCGTCGAAACAATCCATTCTAATCTTCGATTCACCGGGTTTGCGAATCCACAGATGGAATTGCATGGATGATATGGAAAACCACATGTGACCGTCCGTGGTCACCAATGAAAACCCCTCAGCACTCGCATAATCCATCCACTCAGCAAACGTCATTGGTTTTAACAACCGAAGATTCCTCGTGATGGATCTGTTCGCACCTGGGCTGCGAAATGGCAGCTCTGGTTTGAATAAAATCTTGCCAACAAGTAATAGGCCAGGAAGATCTTGAACGTAGGCCCGGAGCTTCTTCGTAATGTCGCGATTGCTTTGACTGAACGCGCACTCCATTACCCAGATCGTCTCCGACATAATGGTACCCGCTTTGTGCCCCTCATGCCACACCTGGACCGTTAAGTCGGGCACTCCGTTGATAGAGTCCCCTTGATGAAAAGTGTTGGAACCTGCTTGACAATATGCAATAGCTGAAGGGATTGGGATAGTACGCAGAATGTCGTTAAGATCCGCTGTGAGAATCAATAAGAGGGATTCATGAGCAGGGCTGGGCGATAGAGCCATTAGACGTTGAGAGTCAAAGAAGAAGGTGATTTTAGGCCTGAGATGCAATGGTTCGTCACAGCGTGGGACGGTAATAATAGGTAACACACCTGATCCACGTTTTCCGATACTCATCGCTTTCTAAGCGTTCCATGATGTAGATGTAATCGCTAAAAGATACATTTTCATACTGCTTGAGTATCCATTAAACCCTTGACATCCGAGAACAACACCAACTTATGACTAAGTATTCTTGTTGGCCCCTCAAAAGATCCCGAAGGATTTTCTTGCACTTTGCTTGATAAATGAGCAGTCAGTCACAGAACACTGTTGTTATATTCTTCATGACCTTACCAAGAGTTGAGTATACTTGTGAGGGAGAGGTATTCTGCTGTGTGACCAAGGCACCAGATTTGACAGTGGGTGAAAAAACCTGCCCATCCCTAGGCATAACATGTGTGGGCAGCCCTTTCTGAGTGGATGGAAGGGAAGATGCCTTCCAGTTTTTCTTCCTCATTCTTTGTTCACCCTCAACACGAGCTTGTGGGTATGGATCAAGAGGTGGGCTTATGTCAGCACCTGAAACTGATGGCAAAATAGGAGCACACGGTCTCACCGCACTGAATCGAATAAAACAAATCAAACAATCAACGAATTTCTTGTAAGATAACTAACTAATTACATGGACAAGGGCCACAGAAATTACTGTCGTACATGTTTTTAAAGATGGGAAACCCCAATGTCCACAAGCTCTGGAACGCGATAGTCTCTCCCAAGTTGGATGAGCTCAACCGGAGGGACATGGCGTAAATTCTCTTTGACGCGATCGACGACGAACCCACAGAGCTCAGAAGAGCATCCGAACTTGTTGGTAAACACGAACAAGTCACGGAGGTCTGAAAACTCATAAAAAGAACGGATGCTAACGAATTAATTTAGAGGTTAAATAGTTGAGTTACAAGAGAGGACTTACTAGCCACAACTCCCCTCAAGGTACAAATCAAATTGCTTCACGGTCAATGGCAGTATAATTGGGTCCTCGTCAATTGTCCCCTCCGTCCCCGGTCCATTGAAGTGCACACCCAAGGTGAGCATGTCAGAGAAGACTTCGGAATCTTTCACCAATGTATCACGGACAAGTTTGTATAGCGTATCCTCAGCCCGGAAAATCAGTGAACCATTTGGATAGTAGAAGCGGGGGTGGTGGGTAGCAGTGCTCTCAGGAGGAGGTACAGACATGAATATATGAGGAAATGAGCTGTACTTGGGCTTGTATAGCTACCACGAGGTACATATTTACCAATGTTTGTACCTGAGCTCTTGTAGCGATCGGAATTCTGCCCATTAATGACATGACCTCCACTGCCCAACGAGTGTTTCCACTCCTTCCACGACACTACCATGGCGGATGGCCAGCTGATGTTCACAATGCTTACGAAGTAATCAAGAGAACATACGATCAAGCCGTTTGTGTCCTCCGATCTGATAGTTCTTCCGATCCCACTCGGGTCGCGTTTCACGTTGACGCACTCTCTTCAACAGCACTCCCCATACTTGAAGCACTTATTCCTAGTAGTGCCAGCCATGAGGATGAATGTTTGCCTGTTGAATGGATCATGGGTGTTGGAAGACTGCTGGGACAAGTAGTTCAAGACCTCCAGGCCTTGGCACATGTCACCAACACTTTGTCAGTCTGATTTTGTGTTAGGGAGCTATACTGACTTATTTCATAGGGAACAGCAAGATGTTAGTATCCCAGAACTTGTAACGAAAGTCACGAATGGTCAACGAGGACGACCTCAACAGTCCATCTGCCTTGACTTCCTTACTGAGGTTGTCACGAACAATAGTCGTCACATCAATCTCAGTGAACTTGCTCGTATCCTAGGGATTGGCCGTATGACACTTTGGCGAAACATGCGGAAACATGGCCTGAAGCGGACCTACACTTTATTAAGCAACAACGAGCTGGACTTACTAGTGAGGATGTTCAAGAGGCACAAACCGGAGTCTGGCTTCAGATATTTACTTGGACACTTACGGCGTCAAGGGATTCGAGTCCAACGTAAACGGATATGGCAATCGTTGCGTTGTGTTGATAGACTAGGTCAACATTTACGAGAGCGTCGTGTTATTCAATGCAGGGTATATCGTGTCAAGAGATCAAATGCACTCTGGCATATTGATGGTCATCACAAGCTCATCCGATGGGGGTTTGTGATTCATGGAATCATTGATGGTTACTGTCGAACGGCACGTACTAGGCTCACTGATATGTTCCTTGGTTGGCTGGTCTTATGGTTTCAACAGATTACCGGCTTATGAGCAAGTACAGATAACTATGCATCAACTGTTCTCGATGTATTCCTTGATGCACGGGAAAAATATGGTCTGCCATCACGTATGAGAGGTGATCAAGGTGGTGAAAACGTCGATGTGGCTATGTATATGGTGGCTGCACGGGGCCCCAACCGCGGATCGTTCATGTGGGGGTCATAAGTCACTGCTGTAAACTTCATCTCTATGATTACCTTGACATCTGAACTACAGATCTACCCGAAATTCTAGGATTGAGCGCATATGGGTCGAACTTGGAACCCAATTTGTACGCCGATGGCACAGTTTTTTTGTTCGTTGTGAAAGACGCCATCGCCTCGATATAGAGAACGTCAACCATCTATGGCTCCTTCAGAGACTCTTTCTTGGGCCCATCAATGGTGATTGTGAAGTCTTTCGCCAGGAATGGAACCTTCACCCCATAAGTGGGCCCATGACCAATAACAAAAGTCCACAGGTATGTCATGTGTATTGGTTGTACCCAATTTTACTGACATGTCCACAAGGACTTGTGGCTTATCAGTCACGTTACACTAGGGGTGTATCGTGATGAATGTGAGGGTATCCATCCCCTCACTATGGAACGATACTATGGTGTCCATGGCCGTGAACAGATCCATTTAAATGGCCAAACTGGTGCAGGACATCCTCTTGACGAGGATCCAGAGGAAGGTGATGAAGAAATCATTGCAGATGGACATAGTGGTATCCTTGAAAGGCTTGAAGCTGACATTCGGGTTCAAGTGCGTCATGAAGCAGTTGAGGTTCCAGGAAAAGGATCGCCTTTCATGTCTGTTGAAGATGAGACCGAATTTTGGTCGGTGCTTGACCATGTGATGCTTGAAAATATTGTGCCGACATGGTATGGGTTACTATCAGAGGGGGATGAAATAGAAGGTGGCGAATCAACACTGGAGCACATTCCAATTGGGCGTTGTGGAACAAAATATGTTACTGTGTCATTGGCAGAACCAGTGTGGGCAAAGTGGGCGAAGACTTGGTGCCAGGCGCTCACTGTTTTAACTCTCTTTGATGCAAGTGGCTACTTTGACGAACAGTAGTAGATTCGTAAATTATGGTAACACGACCTGGTGGGTATTTAATCCGCGTTCGCTTGAGCATTGCAATTTGTCTTTCTTTGTAGTGACACTGTTGATCACGTACTCGGACTACTACTCTGCTAATACGGCTGCTTCGCTGCTTCTATGACAGGCAATCAGTACTGTCATGAGGTCGAGAATGGCCAAAAATGCGGTTGCGAGCAGTTCACGGAACCCATCGACCCAAATGCACATTATTTTTGTCAGGAATGTCTGCATGGATTCAGCAAACACAAACCACAAGAACTACCTGGAGAAGAACTGGGCCCGTTGGCAGCCAAGGCGAAGGTAGAGGACAATGACGCTGTCAGCCGGAAGCTTTTGGAAGTATTCCATCAATGGAAGGCCTCGAGTCGTGGCATTGACCTGCTATCTTTGGATCTCCACCAAGCACGTGAAGAAGCAATCAAAGGGTTCAAGAGTAGTGGCACCAGCGGCAGACGAGCCTTGGCAACCAAAACCAAGGTACTGTTCAGATGCCTTCCTATGTGTATTCTAATGTATAGATACTATAGAAACAGGCCGGCTTCATTGGGAAGTCACAGAGGGTTGCATCTACCAGCCAAAACATAGATGCACCACAAGAGGTTCAAGTGGGAATGTGGATTATTTTGATCAATGCTTTGGATAATGTACGTATGATTTAAGCTCATGTGAATGCAGACTACAACACAATCACAGGAAGGTGAACTGGTTGATACAAAGCAATTGTCAAGAACGGGGTTATACACGGCGGAACAATGTCAATGTGCCCATACTGGCCAAGGAGCAGCTAAATTTGCATTCCGAAGGACTTGGACTCATGAAGAAGTCGATACTTACTTCAAACGAGAGGTCTTTCCGCACGTGCTAGGGTATGCCACTGAACGTGACAAGGGTAAAAGCAAAGATCGCCCAACTTACTGGAAATTGATCAACAAGGAGAAACAGCGGTACAAGCTTGCAGTAACTTGTGGTCCACCCACCGGCGAGGATTTGTACCACTATTGAGGACGGCCAAAATGTCCATTGCCAGACTCAAATGTAATCATAGGTATGACAACAAGCACTCTTTAGCCAGTACTCATACATCATCGTAGTGCTGTGTATCCCTGTTCCGGCTAAAATATATGCATCATGGGACCCAAATTTCGAATCGTCTTTGTCAAGTGACAATTCGGATTATGAGGCTTCATTATTCCAAGCAGTGAAAAGAATACCAAAATGGGACCCCTATGGTATGTCATTTAGTGACCATAGCGATTGTATCTGACTTCCTTTATAGAATTGTCTCCTCGTGCAGAACAACCGAAGGGAAAACGGGGCCGATATCAATTGGCCTCGCCATGCATCATTGAAATTGATAGTGATGACTCTGGCGAGCTGCCATCTGGCACTCAAGGAAGGGTCGGTCCTGTCACCTGATCCAAGTCATCAAGGTGTATGTCTCATTTCCTTATTTCTAAAAATTTGTTGTGTACTTACAACCAAGCTGGTCCATTACAATAGTTTTCCTTCCTGGTGGTAACAATTTAATGGATGCAACCAGCCTTCAAGATGACATGAAAGCGCTCTCAGTCTCTCCGCTTCGACCTGCGCATGCCGACCAGTCATATCAAATTCCAAATAGCACTGGCATTGTGAATCGCTGTATCGCAGTGCATATCGGGGTTGTCAAGACTCTCAATATTTTTGGAAGATTTGAAGACTGCCCAACCATACACCCACTCATCAATCCGTGGACAGAGGATTATTTCATTGGTGCAGTAGAGCTAGCGATTCGCGTTATGGAGAAGTGAGGTACGAAGGTGACATACTTCTTATATGCACCACTAGAAACACTTTCACGTTATCACCTGCTTCTTTTACCCCAGCATATCGTCTCAGTTTCGCACTTTTATCTTCACCATTTACTTTACTTTACCTTTAATTAGTCCAACCGAGAACTCCTCGTAGAAATGCGAAGGCTCCTGGCCGCCACTGCACTACATGTTGTGGGGTATTTGCTTCTGTTTGTACCTGAGTTCTTCAGTGCTGTTGCAACTCAGAGCCCATTGCTCAAGCCACCAGTCGTGTCCAACCAAATGTCGCTACCTGTGCGACACCATCAGATGTTCTATTTTATGGATGGGACCCATAGTGAGTCACCCACCATCTCCATACTATCCATCCCGTTCACTTAGTCGTGTCCCAGGTTCAAAATGTACTATTCAAAGTCCATCAGAGTGTTCTCTCTGACAAATCCATCCTCTTCAAGCATATGTTCGGTGCAACCGAAGACTGTGGAGTTATTGCACTCGATGGGCACGCTGATGACAAACCAATTTTGTTGCCTCCCCCGGTCACAGAAGCTGGATTTGAATTGTTTCTGTCTGTGTGCTACAACAAGTAAGTTAATAAGCTCGACGCTATTTAAATTGTTATACTGATGTTGTCACTTTCAGGTGGCGCCCAGATACTTCACAATTATCTGAAAGTACCATATTGGTCCTCCTCGAAATCAGTCGACTGTACGAATCAAAGGAAGCCCGTGAGCATGCCATAAAGCAGTTCAACTCTCGCCGCTATGCAATCCAACCCACCACGTTACAGCAAGCTTCAAATCGATAGACCAGAATTGACCAACGCTCACACAAGCACTTTCCTTTAGTCTTGGAATGGAGCCAAACAATGGTGCGTACTATACCCTGTTTGCTATTGTTCACATGAACACTGTTTGTTTAGATATGAAATGTAACCAAACATTGGCGCGTGCTATACCTTGTTTGTATGGCTTGGATGTGCTGCTACAACATCAAATCATACATACTGGTAGCGCTGGGCCTGCGTGAATCCTCGTGAACTACCCCTCCTTGAGCCACGCATCACCAGCAAACAAAATGCCTGGCAATCGACGTCATATCCCAGAGGCTGTGAAGGAGCAATGGGTCAAAATGTCCACCCACATGAGCTCGCGAGAGATTGCAAAGGTCACCGGTGCCAGTCAACGAACCATCAACCGTGTCCTTCGCTTGTCATGCCTGACAGGTTCTGTAGTGAAGAAACCTCTCGAAGATGGACGTCCTCGCTCACTGATGGTGCATGATGTCCTTGTAGGTCATTATTATCTGCGATGCCGAAACAGAACTGAAACATAATATCACTACTATAGTATCTCATCTCATGTGTTGAGCGCACACCAGACATCTACCTCTACGAGCTACAATATCACCTCCGAGAATCAAGAGGCATTGAGGTTTCTGTACCTACAATTGATCGTACTCTACATAGGCATGGGTTCTCTCACAAGAAAGTATGAGCATACAACCTTATGTGCTGATGGCTTGATACTAGGCTTACAGGGTCTGTTCTAGGTCTCACAGGTTGCACTGGAAAGAAATGAGGACGCACGAGACCAATACCAAGCCTATGTTGCAGAAAACTTCAATCCGTCACAGCTTGTATTCGTCGATGAGTCAGCATGTAATTGAATGACAACAAAGCGTCAATCAGCATGGTCACCACTTGGAACACGTGCACGGCGATGAGACTATTTCATCCGTGGCCGTTGGTAAGGGGCCTTTACAACTCAATTTGAACTTCTTTCCTATTTCATTTTCCCCAGATACTAGGTCCTTCCTGCAATATCACTCGATGGGATCCTTCACCTCGACATTCAAGATTGTGCCTATACTGGTGCAAAATTCAACTAATTTATTGATCTTTTACTCGACAACATGAACCCCTACCCGCAGAAGAACTCAGTCATCGTCATGGACAATGCTAGTATCCATAAATCCCCTCAGCTTCGAGGTATGATTGAGGAAAGGTGTGTTACCACATTGTCTATATTTCCTCACACAGGTCTTGATGACTCGTTGCAGAGGAATGAGGCTTTTATACTTACCCCCATATTCTCCCGACTTTAACCCAATAGAGGAGGCTTTTTCTGCCATGAAGGCTTGGATTCGGCAGAACTCTAGTTATGCAAGAAGTGAAATGTCAGGTGAAGCTACTTGTGACCCTTATCAGTTTCTCATTGATGCTGCATTCAATGCAATTACTTCAGAAAAAATTCATGGATGGTACACTGACTGTGGTTACTAACCTGTACAATTAATTATAAGCACATTTTGTATGATGGAACACTAGTAGCTATTGTACATGGTCGTGAAAATGTGGGTTTCTGGCATGAGTGTATGTACTACTAATAGTGGCTATTTTACGGGTCTTGAGACCCTTCAAAGTCTGTACTTAGACTCTACCACAGTTCATGTACTACTAAAAATATCTAAGGTACAACATCTTTGATAACAACGAAGTCAACAGACTTCCGGAGTGTGTCTATACAAAGAAAAGCTGTTTGGGACCTCATTCTCCTTGTCACTATTACTGGTATTAGCCATCCTCCCTTTACCTTTCCTCGCACGACGGGTAAGGTGATGAGCTACAACAATAAAAGGTCTAACAGCACCAAGGGGCATACCAACAATGTCAACAAAAAAGTCTTCCGAAATTCCACCAACCGTGTTAACATAGGCAACACCATGTGAGATGAGGTTCTCCTCATACTGAGGCATGTTTAGAAGAGGCATCGACTTGTGCATCTCAGCAAGTGCCTCTGAGACCGAAGGGTAGACAGTGAAGACATCACGTTCATCGAGATCAGGTCCAGTTAAGTATCGCCTCGAAAGGCTCGTGTCTTTCCCCGCATGGCTGCTGGCAAGTTGGCCCATGTCCAGGAGGTGGACATGAACAGTTGGAGGGTTTTGTGTCGCAGTGGATGATAACCGACGACGCTTAGGGACATGGTCAAACAAACTAGATTCCGGTGGGTGGTCTTTCTTAAGATTCGTAGTTACTTACAATGCTTTTTGCCCAAGACGTCAATTTGTAGACATCTTGCTCTTCGTGACCACCATCAGTGGGCCTAACATAGCAGCATTTACCAACGTGTTTGGCACACTCGAGGGATTGCTTTAACCTCCGGAACTCGGCAGCAAAACTAATCGATGTTTGTGGTTCCTGGACACGATCATTCTCAGATGGTTGGACAGAGGACGCCTGCATTACTTCATCCCGGCAGTGACAAGCCACTGTCACTGCTGCTTTGCTTGGTTTGCGCTAGTGAACACATCAGCACTATGCAGATCATGACTACATACAAAAAACTGACAAGATTGTGAATCTCAAGGACAACTTCTCATCCCTGGGTATGCTTCAAAAGCTGACATCCACGCTCAAACGCCTCCAAAAGCTGATCAGCATTGGAGAGCTGATGCGGAGGATCACGTGCCCAGTCTGTATGGTACTTATAGCCAAGTTCCGCCTCTTTAGGATCAAGGTCCATCTTCGCACAAATACGGGAGAAAAAGTCCTCAAAGTTCATGTCTACTGGGAACCGCAGTTGAACACAGCTAATTGCTCCCCCAATAACACCAGTATTGAGCGGAACAGAAACCGTGATCCGGACATTTGCTGATGTGCAACAAATTTTAAATCATCACACTCAGATCAAATATCATGGTTTGCTTACCTTCTGTGTTGTCTGGCCGTCCGTTACCACTCGCAGGCCCAAAAGATGCTGGCTGGAGGGTACCAGGATAACGACTACTAGGGTCGTCGTAATTACCCACTGGGCTAGCCATCTGCGCAGAGAACCGATATGGCTGTACCGTTTGACTTGTTTGGGAATACACTGGGTCCAAGGGTGAGTAAGGTGGCGGAGGTACTATGCCACCTCCAGCACTGAGATCAGGGTGTACACCTGGCCCATGGATGAATGGATGTGTGGGTAGTAAATTTAGCCAATATCCAGCGCGTGGAAAGCAGCGTTGGAGCAGCTCACGGTACTCATCAGTAGAAGGGGTGTCCTGAGGGTTGCTGTTCGAGTCGGACATGTTGATGATAGAGATCGCTCACCATAGCTTACAGCTTTATACGGTCGCACCGGCAGGATCATGGGCACTGATCGCCAACGCATAGTCCGAGAGAAATCCTGTGACCGCACTTATCGTCAGCATATGGATCATTGGGCAGAATGGAATGACACAAACATTGCGGCATGCAGGGACCACGCAGGTCACAAGGGAAAGAACATGAAGTAACCAAAAAATAGTCAAACAGAGTCGGTGGTCATTACTGTCGTTGACAGTCGTACACAGGATGATGAATCGATGGTGAGATTCAATGGTGAGAAGTTGGGTGCTTGAAGCGTGGTGGTGGGGAGGCACTGCAGCACAGCATGCACTCTTCCTAGCTCATTTTGGTAATTATGGGCACATGATCTAACGGCATTATTTGGCTACATTTTAAAACTAAACAAAAGCGCTTGTGTGAGTGTTGGTCAATTCTGGTCTATCAATTTGAAGCTTGCTGTAATATCTGTCGCCCTAAAATATCACATCAAAGACGTCTTCTGTTACGCATTCAACAAGCTGGTCTCAAAGCGTGTAAATGACCTCGAGCTTTCAGACTACGACCTCCTTACCAATCCTGTATGGATAACACTCTTGAGAGTCAAGGAGTGACTTGATCTCCACTGCCGCATTGTGGCATGTGAACCGCCACCTGTGAAGCATTCAATGTATTGTCAGAAACAGCGGAAATGCTACGAAGAGTGGTGCCAGGTCTGGTGGAATGGAATGGGCCACTATTTGCTTGATGGTCATAACCCTCAGTCCTATGACGCTGTGGTACGACAATTCAAAGGCCTTTGTTTTGGCAATATGGACCCGGAGTGCTGGAAAACAATGCTTACTTTCGTCAAGGCAGGGAGGGCATTTAAACACAAGGAAATCTCGTTGAGACCACGGCTCAGGGTTTGGCAGCATACCTTATCTGTGAACCCGATCTTGACAACTCTTGATAACATATGATACTACCTGTAGCATAAACTCGTGCACAATATATACAACATTTTTGTCCTATCCACCACCAAAAAAAAAATGTGCACAAAAAGTTTCACAGAAGCACCCTAAAAACGCGCAGGGGTGTGTAAAAAACATCACACACAAGCACGGTCAGCGAAAAAAGTCGCGCATGGATGTAAAGAAATATTGCACACGAAAAGTTTCGCGGAAGCACCCTAAAAAACGCGCATGATTTTTGGTACAGATGGAGCGTCATACTAGCCAGCCAATCAGTATTCAGGAACAATCATGTTTCTTGAAGAAAAATCTGTTGTTTTATTTCAACATGTTTTTAGAAATAATATAATATCTTATTTCTAATAAAACATGCTGAATTTCTTGCTATGAGAAAGTTACATTTTTTTTTCTTTATTTGTTTTTCAAGGAACAGGCAGAAGAAAAAGGTTAAATTTTTTATAGTTCTAACATAAGAAATGATCTCAAATGATGTTTTGGCAAAGAAAATGACAAAATGATGCCATATGATTTTTGTGTTTTTTGTTAAACAAAATAATTGTAAATAAAAGAGTATCTCTTTTTTTACAATGTTTTGCCATAAAACATTGAGAAATGTTTGCAGTGTCTAGCCTTCCAGCTGCCCACCCCCTCAAGCCGTACATCAAGAAGATAGAGAAGAAGGACATAAAAAGACACTGTTCAGCATTGCACAGACTCATCCACATGTTGGGGGTACAACCGGAACACATCAAAACCGTTCTCCCACATGCCATCAAACCCGGCATGCACTCTCTGTTCAGGACACACATTGCAGACAATAAAGAAGCATCCCTGGAGGACTTCAGGCAGCTAAGAGATCGAACGCTGGTATTCACGGACAGATCATGCACTGACGGGCTCATAGGCACATCAGCAGTACTGTACGTGGACTACACACTCACATCGCAACACTCCAGTACCATCTAGGCAGTGTGGAACACCACACGGTGTTTGAGGCAGAGGCAGTAGGCCTGATACTAGCAGCGTGTCTCCTGTTAGCAAGACCAGAAGCATCCTTCCCCACATCAATATTGGTGGACAACCAAGCAGTCATCAGATCAGGTGAGAACCTGACAGTGAAACCCTGCCATTATCTACTCCTTCGCTTTAGGAACCTCATGCGCCATTTGCACAAGAAAAAAGACAGCAATAGAGAGGATGTAACAGTCAGGTGGATAGCAGGACATAAGGACGTCGAGGGTAATGAAGTAGCAGACAGGGAAGTGAAGCTGGCAGTGAAAGGAGAAGCAGAATTGAGCCCAAGGGCAAACCTCCCTACCGCATTATGGAACCCACTACCATGCAGCATACCCACCCTCAAGCAAGCCCACAATGCCAAGTTGATGAAACTCTGGAAGGATGAGTGGTCCAAGTCACCCCGCTTTCCCCACCTCTCCTCGATTGACCCCACCCTTCCATCGAAAGCATTTATGAAGCTTACAGGCTGCCTATGCAAACAACAGGCCAGCCTCTATACACAACTCAGAATAGGTCATGCCCCGCTCAACAAACATCTGTTCCGTTTCAAATGCAGCAACTCCCCAAACTGTCTTCAATGTGGTGACTCTACACCAGAAACAGTACATCATTTCCTCTTCGTGTGTCCGAGATACGACTGGGAGAGGTTCATACTGGAAAGAGACATCGGTCATAAGACCTTTCACACAGCCTACCTACTCACACACAGAAATGCAGGGAAACATCTTCTTCAGTACATCAATGAAACCATGAGGTTAAAACCAACATTCGGTGAGGTGTAATACATGCACGCATCTTGGAACTGAAAAAGCATACAGATACACAATACAAATAAACTATGCGCTCCAGACACACACCTAGACCCACGGGTCCTAGCCACGCCCCACAGCAAGCCTACGTCCCCCAACGGGAGCTAGCATCACAAGCCACACCGTTCACCAGCACTCACATCCCTTACTCCCACCGCACTCAGATCCTTGTTTACCCTTTCTTTTCTTTTCCTTTCCTTTCCTTTTTCCGTTTTTGTTCCCTTCCCTCTGTCTGTTCTTTGGTTCTGTCAAGTCCGGGTCTACTCTGGTAGGGGGTCCGGTCAAGTCCGGACAAAAGCGGACAAAGGACAAGGGCAGGGGGCTGGACAAGGAGTTAGTCCGGCCGGAGTTGGTGACCGCTTGGATTCAACGACTAAGGACAACAAGCGTTGATCCCTTGTGTAGGTTCCAGTCAAGAGGTTGGAGATGGAAACGGAGACAGAGACAGAGACAGACAGAAACTGGAGTAGTGACTATGGTTGATTTCAGACTGAAGAATACAGGATAATCTACAGAGTACTTATACTAAGTAAGAACTAGGGACGAGTACTTACGGTGACAAGTAAACAGCCTAAAAAGCGGACAAGGGATAACCGGAGAAAGTACTAAGTCAGGTCCGAGTAAAATAAAGTCAGGTCCGAGTAAAATAAACCAGGTCCGGTGAAAATGATACAAGGTAGGAGATATATCGAGCACACGGAGAACTCACATCAAGCCAGGGTAGACGGCGAGGTGTAGTAAGGACTGTGTAGGGATTAGACCAAGGGTCGTACATAGCGGAGGTATATCTGCGCGACCATGACCAGAGTTGAGCTATAGTGCTGCGATGCGACCGGAGTAACCGGATAAGACCCGGAGTTGGACATGGTCGTAACAGGTTCCCATCTCCCCTTTTCTCCTCCATGCACCCCCCACACCCTACACCTGAAGGACGGCACTCAAACAACACTGCCGCAGGCACACAAATTCTGCCCCCGCCCCATCAGTCCCCGCCTCCTCCGCTAGTTATATGCCGACCTTAAAGCGGAACCATGAGATCATAGAGACCCCAGGGACAGAATGCCCAGATATTCATTCCTTCAGCTCACGCGGCCGGGCTAGCATTACATAGACTCATACACGACATAGCTATACCAAACACAGTCAGATACGTATTCAGTATAGTGCAACATAGGACAACAAGTCCTCATGCACTTTAATTGGCTTTTTTTTAAAAAAAAACTCTACCAACTTACTACAGAAAAAGATTGCTTTTCTCAATGCATGAGAAGCTCAGGACATGGGTTGAGTACAAGAATACTTAGGGTTCCAAATAACTTGCAATCATGTCAAACATGTCTGCACACCACTTCCTACTGGGTATCAACCATCAACAGCACCAAAGGACTACAATGACAATGCAAGTTTATGACAAAGATACAAATCAGTGATTGGATCACTCTTATTTGTCATACTTGGCACTGAGTGTTTACTGTGGTTCCCAAGAATAATGACATCATATGATTTTGTTTGTCGGTGTGAGCCAGTCATTCCAAATCGGGAACAAGGTCAGAATTGCACCATCTGCCTTGTCTTCCCTCCTCTTGAAATGGGGAATCATCACATCAGCCCCCAACCTCAAAGAAATCACGCTGAAATGGTGGGAGATGGGGTGGGAGCTTGACAAGATTTGTGAATGCTTGGAAGTTTCTCGCAGATCACTCTATTGATGGCACTCAATTTTCATGGAGCATGGCAGTGTTGTATGGCCACCCCTGCACTACAGGGACAGGGACTTTGTATCCTTACTCGAGCCCTTCTCCAGGCCTGTCAAGACCTCTTTGCAACAGAGTCAGATCTCTATCTTGACAAAGTTATTACTTGGTTTGCTATCCAATATGACATTGTCATTTCTCGCTCTACCTTGGCTCGGAACCTCAAAGAAGCTGGGCTTACACGCAAGATCCTTCACAAGCTTGCAGTGGAGAGAGATGAGCAGCATTGACTGTAGTGGTGGGATTTTATCCACAACGATTTCGAACATGATGCATCTCAGTTTATATTTGTTGATGACAGCTACATGCAAAACATTAGACCGCTTGCTGCTATGCTCTACTCAGCTTTTTTGTTTACATGTGGAGTAGTACAAATAGAACTAATCCAAATATATTCTGTCACAACGTCACAACTTAACAAGCTGGAAGTCAGTGCTCTCTCATCCATGCAGCGCCAAATGCTGAGTGCCGGGCTTCAATCAAATGGAAAATTGTGTTTCCATCATGTCTGACCCCCTGCTTTCTATCTTGCCCTCTTGTTTACTACACGATCTTACTCGTTAGCTCTTAATACTAGTCATTGCTGGCAGTGTCACAGCATCTACGATATGTTCCACAAGTTATTTCAAGCCTATCCTTGAGCACAAGGTGGCTCGATCAATCTGGCTTGGGCGCGCATATGAGCAGACATTGTGACAATCTACTCGTTTGCGCTACCAAAGTGGTCTATTGAGTCATGATGCTGTGACAGACTATATCTGGATTAGTTCTATTTGTATTACTCCACATGTAAACAAAAAAGCTGAGTGGAGCATAGCAGCAAGCAGTCTAATGTTTTGCAGGTAGCTGGAAACTAGCAAGGATGAGTGCACTTAAGCACAATGCTATGGGCAGGCAATGGCAGGCGAGTGTGCTATGCTCACTGATGTCTTTGTTCATGCAGACCACTATTCACTTGTAGCTGCCATGTCAGTTGATGGCTATCTTGCAGCAGAGGTCATTGATGGCTTGTTTGACCATGAAGCTTTCTTTTTATTCATTGCAGATAAAGTGGTCAGTAGCCTATTCCTTCAGAGTTGTCATTCTGAACTCTCAACAGCTTCCTGTGATGAATCCTTTCCCTGGTGAACATTCTGTTTTCGTTCTTGATGACTGTGCAATCCATCACAATGATGAGCTGCAGGACCTCATTGAACAATCCTGTACTATAGCTTCCAATTGATGTTGTTGTGTAGTAGTCTGATCAATTTCCAGGCTGTCTGTTAGTTTTGGTGATTTCCACCTCTTCTTATGACTCTATTACTTACTATGATGGTCTACCCTACTTACTACCAAGTTGTTTCAGCTTCATAGCTGCATTGTAGCGCTAGATGCGCCCTTGACTTG
>Ga0307518_10001454_pt1 | contig 17581 bp, 11 predicted proteins | sample 25_EM_MG_FD_203889 | JGI IMG/M metagenome (GOLD analysis project Ga0307518, IMG submission 203889) | Populus trichocarpa ectomycorrhiza microbial communities from riparian zone in the Pacific Northwest, United States - 25_EM | ecosystem: Host-associated > Plants > Roots > Unclassified | place...
ACATGGAAAACCTAGCAGTAACCAAATGCAGCGGGAAAAGCATTCATTTTTATTAGATGTTATACAGCAGTAAAAATGATTATACACAGGTGAAAAAATGAAGAGGAACTAACTCCCTTAGTAGTTCTAACCTCTCATATCTACAATAAAGATTTTGTGATTTCAACGAGATGCGTGATCAATAATACGATGAAACGGCCATCCTTAACATCATGTGCACATATTCTCATCTCTTGGTCAAATAACTATACAAGTGCTCATCTACTGCAACATGGTATGACTGGAAAGTGAGGCTCAATAACCTATCAACCATGCTTTTTTTTTTATGAGACACCTGGCTAGAGACCCGGACCCGTCCTCATTTCTCTTGCGAGTCTGCGACAGATGAAAGTCTCTCTTCTAAGCCTTCAAGCAGATCATGGTATTCGGAAAATGCAGGGTGCGACTGGAGAACAAATCAATAAGGCAGGGTGAGACTCCATAAAAACAACATTATTGTTTTCATTAATCAGCAATGCTCTAAAAGATAGTTACCTGAAGGGTGACGCTATATGCTCTCCACAACCTCATATCACGCTGGAAAAGATCAAAAAGAACCTATTGAAAAGCATCACACAATGAATTAGCTTGGACGGCAAGCCACATGCCAAACTTGGCATCAGACCGCATGGGTTTCTGTGCACCTGCTTATTTAATGAAATTACAAGTGGCAGCTATGCCTCTCTACATGTGCAGTTATTGGTGGTGGGGAGGGAGGGAGGTTGAGGAAAGGGCAATCAAGTTACAAGAACAAGGCCTAGATGAAACAATCTTAACAGATATCATGAGCATGTGCATAAAGAGCAAATAATTGGCAACAGCTTAACCCGGTCAATCGAACGGAAAAATGCCCTGCTAGTGCAGTAATGCGTCTCATCAGTTCCGTAATTAATTATAAGTACCGCATCACAAGAAAGGAAGTTCAAAACTTCCAACGCACAACTAGGATTACAAAGATATTGTACCCCAGAAAGAGAAGTTATAAGCTTCAAGCATAAACCACACAAATCAGACCTCAAAGAAGTTTGCAGAGTTAAAGGATTCGCCTAAAGATGGAAGGAAAGACAAACAATACAGAGCAAGCTGGCATACTCATGAGACTACAATAAATGCCAAAGTACTAAACATAAATAAAGCTGATTATACCTCAGTCCGTCTTAGGAGTGTGGCAAGAACAACTATCCATTCCTTGAACTTGACGGAACACATATGAGCCAATAGAAACTCCGCATCCAACCGGCTTTGCAATGTACCCATTTGAAGCTGGAAACATACAATAAAGGTTCTGAGGATTAAATAAAACGCAAAGAAAATTTTCAAGTAATAATGATCAAAATATTGACTATGGCTTGGTATTGCTTCAGGCAATATAGAAAATATGATAATGATATCACTACTGGTGTAAGATATGTGATATGTCTCCTTAGTACATGTACAAGAATTTTGATTTCAAATATTTTGTTACAAGCTAAGAATATTGTGATTAAAACAAAGAATACCACTGGTATACCACAAAATGGCTCTAAAAAGTTATTTAAACTTACACATAAAATGAGCAACAAGGCAAGAGGTTATATAGGAGTCCCAGTATGCCATTTCTAATTTTTTCCCCCAGAAAGAAGAGATGAGAGAAAGAGAAAGTCATGCTATGCAGTCTATATGCAGCTTGTCTAAAAGAAAGAAAGTTGAGCAGTGAAGAATTTTAAATTGTTCACCTTCTGCCCAATTAGTTCCAGTCCTGATGCAAAATTCTCTAAGCGAGCACTACCGTATCTTTCTCGTTGAAGGTATTCCTGCAATTAATTCACCATCTCAAATACTGTACAAAAAGCAGATCATCCTTCAAGAAAACTGTAGGTTTTGCTTACCACTAAATCAAACTGGGTGCCTTTTACAAAAGCCACAAGCTTCGAAAGCTCTTTCCCTGACATCAAATAACTAGCATGGCTTTCTAAAATGTTCTTCACAGAAGCAACATGAGCACTTTGCTCTTTGAAGGAAGTACTGCTCCAAAGAAAAGGCACCTGATTAATTAGTAACTTTTGGAAACTATTGCAAGGGTCTGAGAAATGCAAACGAGAACAAGGTGAATATATCAACCTCTTGTCCAATGATGGCTTCTTGTAACTGGAACGGAAAAGAAAATAACCCAAAAATCTGGGAGATAGTCTATCTGAATCAGGTGGTGTCTGGTCATATTCCTTTCCAGACCTGAGCAGGAAGCGCACCTGATAATGACAGCAAAACAAAAGGAAATAAATGTACTAGTTTAGGTAACATATGTTGAAGAATAATCATGCCCAGAGTAATACCAGTTCTCCAGCAAGCTCATATAAAGATTCATCGAGTGTTGCCTGCATAAGGTTGGAAAACCTTGTCAAAGATGTAACATAGAGAAAACCAAAAAGAAAGAGGAAAAAGCAGCTACTGTAAACTACTAGCATTTGCCTACCTGCAATAACCGTAAAGCACAGTATTGGCTGACTGCGGGACCTTCAAGTTTCGCAATCACCTGTAACATTTGCAAAAAGAAATGACTTAATCAAACACAATTTTGACTACAATGCATTTGTTACTAATTTGCATGCATAAAAAGCAGAATGCAGCTCTTGAATCTCATTCATAAATTATGGCCTCTTGAGAATGGATAAGCTTCTTTTTTTCCTTTTTAATATCATGGTGACTCTCGTGAAAAGATTAGAATACCTGTCTTCCCAACCATCACAATCCCTCAGTAAATAAACACATGATATTTTAAGAATACAACCATTCAGTTAAAACAATTTAAAGCATTGAGCATTACCACTGAGTAATGCTAGGGATACTAACACTTTTTACAAACACACATAGCATCCATGATACAGGAAAGGATTTAAATCACAGTGGTGTGACTTTAAGCATTTAATGATATACTTGCTATTACAGAATTCATCAAATTAATATAACACGGTTAGAACCTACCATCAACCACCACATTATTTAGTAAAAAGAATATGTTTGCAAAAGTTCTAGTATCTCTAGTATTATTCATCACCATAAAAAAAACCATATCTAATAAAAAAATACAACTGTATGTGTTGTTTAAAAGTGACAGCATAGAACTATACTTAAGTTTACAGTCAGTTAATCAGAATTTGTCTTTCTTGGCTAAAACTTGAAATGAGAAGAGGAAAGAAAATTAAATAAAAAAATTCTTATATTCAAGAGCTATGCATAAAAAAAATTAAATAATACTAGCAAAAAAAGGACTTAACAACAATAAATGTTCAAAAGAGAAAACAGCAATTCTTACAAGTATATAGCAAGCTGCAGTGCGGTACCATCTCTGTTGGAAGCATTCTTCAAACAACCTTAAACATACAAACAATGAAAAAAGTACTAATATAAAAAAGTACCAGTATTGTCTACCCCAAAGCAAAATAGGGTAAAATAAGAGAGAGAAACCCATCATTTTAACTTTCAAACTCATGAATGAAACTAAAAAAGCTATCAAGATTGCAATTTCTCCCAGGCTGATGGGGTAAAATGGAAGGAATCCTTATTTCTACACTTACCATGCACTAACATCAAAAGTCAAAACATTTAGCTCCCCTATTTTCATAACTTTATAATGTGTAGAAATAATAATGTGTGATAGTAAAACCCAATGAATAGCCTGATTGGTAGCGGAAGGGCTAAACCTTTCCCTGAATGAGAACGTTGCTCTTCCCTAATCATATCAAATAATCAACAAAGAATAATGTGTAGCAAATGAAGAATAAAAGGATGCGGTAAACATGAAGGCATGATGGTGTTAGAACAAATTATCTTTTCTTGCCAAGGCCAAACTATGCGCTAAAAAGGGCAGAGACCTTGCATGCAAATACCTAACCATGTCTATCTAGTACCTACAAAACTGTCCAAAATCTAGAAGAAAGCAACAACAGAAAAAAAGGACTTCAAAGCCACACTTCAAATACTGGTGAATGTGTAAATACCAGCCTTCTTCAATGCACAATGTTCCTGTCTAAATATCTTTGAGAATTACCATACAAAAGTAAGGTAAAACTCAAAAAAGGTATCTCTTTAAGGAGCAGAAGTATTACTCTGTTGATCTTCCAGCAGCAGAAAATAAATCTGCCCAGTGTCGACCATCAGTTTTTCTTGCAACACTCACAACTACATCAAAATACTCGGAGAAATTTCTGATCAAATCACAAGTCTTCTCCAAAAGAGAGCGGTTGCCAGCATGTTTAGGGACTGATATCTGGTTCTTGTTTGCATTTTGCCTGCAAGGAAGTAATTTAAATTAGAAAGTCAATAACAGAGTTCATACTGATTGTTTAAATCAAAACATATAGACATATTGCATATTTCAGTAATATCTGACTTCCAGATAACAATTCTAAGTATTGATCTTCTAATTATCATACATGACATGATTCAATCTCTCTTCACGAAATACACATACCTTGAAATCTCTGCATCAAATACAGTAAAAAGAAGCCACTCCAGGCAATGGGAAAAGTGAGGCTTTTCTGCAGATAATTGTGCTAACCGTAAAGCCTCCTCTTTTTTGTCCCTCTGGCAGACAGAGAAACAGAAGGAATTAGTAAAGTAAGCCTTAAAGCTAGCAAGGAACATGAGCATTCAGCTTCAGCAACTGATTTGTTTCAAAACAGGACCAGCATTTTTTTAGATTGGAAAAAGCATTTTATTTGCTCACGTTATCAGTGAGCAGTGAATCTGTGATATCTAAAACTTTTCACATGAAAAAAATACACTTTCATCCTCAGGGCCAATTTATTTCTATCTCCAAAGTGAAAGTAACACTGCAGAAGTAAAGTACTGACAGCCAAAACCAGAGAAGTATCCAGATGCTGGCTTGACAATTGCCCACCTCACAGCCTAACTGCTTAGTTGATTGACAAAAGCTCATGTCATATAAATTGATGATTCATACACAGAAATTATGTTTCACATGAACCGAAGCAAACTTCTTATTTCTAGGGGGTAATGTAATGATTACCCCCCAAATTGGTGTTTTTGGAGGGTAAAATTTAACCTCAAAGCAATATTTTCTGTGTCTCCTTTTTGTCTCAAAATACACACCAAATAATTTTTTATCTCTCTCACCAACCATTACTGATAATTTAACTATGTTCTCTCTCTTTCTAACACGCTAAACATCCTGCAAAATTAACTTTTACGTCCTTAAAAATTACTCTTTTAATAATTCACCCCCTTTTTTTAACCTAGTACTAAACACCACCCAAGTAAAAATCATAAGGTAAAGAAAAGAGAAGTAGCAATAAAAGAGTAAAAATGTAGTGATACCTGAAGAAGGTGTCTGAGTAAGCAATGCAATATAGTTTGAGCTTGAGAAGATGGCTCAAAACATGGAAATTCAGTGCAAGCTGAAAAGGACATTCTCTGGGAGACACAAACAACAACCCCGGCATTTGGAAGAAGCCCTAGAGGATACGCTTCACGATCAAATTCCAGCTCTGGATCCAACTAAAAAATATATCATAAAATGTCAATTTAGGCCTATTCAGGATACAGCAATCAAGAACCAGAGTCGAATCACTGAAAACCAAAAGGACTGTTAATATATATACATACACACAAACACAACTGATATAGATGGATGGAATACAAAATAAGCTAAATCAAATACATGTAGCATCAAATAATGAAAGACAGAAAAGGATATAGATTCCTTATAAATAAAGACAAATAACCATAATGCTAATATTGCAGTCAAACCAGAATTTGAAGAAAGCCAAGTCCATTATACTGACTAACTCAATCAAAGCTAATCTACAGTGCTTAAAATTTAACTTGAGGATTACACCAGCAAGTTCCTTTTTCTATCTATTCAACTTAGAAATTTTGCAACAAAAAAGAAATGAATTTGCATCTAGTAAACAAAATTCACAGGTCCCGTTCCATTTGCCAAATACCACAGTATAGAGAGCCTTGATGTTACTGATTACATACATACCTGCGAAAAGTCTTCCTGCATAAAAGGATCAGCACCTGGAGATGGATACCAAACCTGTAAAAGAAAGCTTCCAATAAGATCTACAGGTGAGTACAGTAGACAAACACTAGAGGTGGCCAATAATAGAAGCTAATTATAGCTAGTAGTACATGAAAATAGATTATAGAGTTTAGCACTAAATTACTTGCATGCCTCGATGGCCATAATCCAGCCAAGAGACTTCCTCAATTAGACTTGTCTTCTCCTCTGATTGACCACATGTAACCCAAAATAATTCAACAGAGTCGGTGAGCTCTCTCTCACGTCCATCATCCAAATCCAAAAGCGAAAGTTCCCCATTTGTTCTCAATATCAAACATCTAGTAAAGCGGGCAGCCATTCAGAGACAATTGGTACACAAAAAAATTTCATCAATATTTGCAAAGATGAATACCTTGCAGGCTCTCTGTCCATCAAATCTGAAGATGAAATATGATTGTTTGAGGCCAACTCTCTTTGAAGCTGTTCAGGGATGAAACGCATAGCTGCGGGATGGCTCTTTGCAGTCATGATAGAAAGTTCTCGTACTGTAGAAAGCTGTTTGTCATTTTATCACTTAAATGTATGAAGGATAAGGTTTCATTAAGAAACTCTCATTCAGAGAGCAAAATTAAACTTCAAGAGCACACGGATATCAAAATATTCATATATATAACAATTACGATGTCTAATAAAAAGAAGCTGGAAAATATTCATTTACCTGCAAATCTGGAGTGCTAGAAGGAGTCAGTTCACCTAACAGTCTCACATGGAATATGTGGACATCAAATGGGCGATAGGTGACAAGTATATGGTCTTGATAGACATCCATCACCATTGGTTTAGCAAGCAATGGCTTTCGACAAAGCAAGGAGCTCTGGTCAAGATGGTATCTTGGATAAAAAAGTAATTCATACCTGCAGAAAAAACCAATTATTTGAATAATAAACTATAATACTGCAGGGCCAAATAAGATAAAAAAATTGTAAATATACCCAAGACACAAACCAAGAATGAGAAGTGCCATAGAGAAATGGCCTAAGAAAACAGCAAGGCCAGTACTAAGCATCGCCTAGGAACTTTGTTGGACAAATAGGAAAAAACATTTTGAAGGCTTTCTCCAGTGGCATCTCAATTGTGGAATCCAGGGGCTTTGTTATGGCAAACCTCACAGCAACTTCGACTTCTCAACAACTATTCTTCAGTTTGACTTTACTCTATATATCTTTTTTCAGTGTAGTATCAAGTCCGAGTCCTTATATGACAAGGAAGAATCTGGTGTCCATGAACATCTATATAATCTCTATATTTTTTTCTGTGTAGTATCAAGTCCAAGTCCCTATATGACAAGGACGAATCTAGAGTCCATAAACACCTAATAATCTAGTAGTTTCCTAAGGTTTTTTGTAAAGGACTTGCAGATATTTATTATTTCCAAAGGCAATGTCTCAAGCACTGTGTCTATATACCTACCACATAAATCCTAATTCTTCTGATATCAAAGAAACGAAACGAAAATCAGAATTTCCAGATTCACCAGCTTCCCTGCCCCAGATCAGTATTTGCAATCCCCAGATTTTGTTCTTTTCTTGTTTAAATCAGCCCCAATTCTCACCCAAAGAATCAGAAGGGTTCAGCTATCTACCTAATCATAATTCAGGGGCTAATTATAAAACATAAAAACTGTTAGAATTGAACAATTCATGAATCAATAGATACGCAGTGGGCACCATCTGATGCAAATTAGTCAAATAACTGAAAAATTTCCTACATCAAATTGTTCCCACTGCAGATCTATAGATACATGAAATACAGATTTAGTTTCTACAAAAAAATACCAACTTATAAGTTAGAATAACCAAGCATATATGTAAACAGACATTGATAACTCACGTGTTAGAAGAATCAATGTAGTTGCAAACAACAACAATCTTCCCCAGCCATAACAACCCTTTGCACTGAATCTTTTGTTCCTGAGTAATATCTCCAAACACTCGCCACTTTTTCAACCGTATATCATATAAGATCAATCCATGGAGGCCAGCAACAGCTAAGTGCATTCCATCCTTGCTAGCTGCAACATGTTGAACTGGCCAGTTTTGGGAGATATAGGAAACCTGAGCCAAAGCAAGTGCATATCAGCCTCAATAAAGTACAGAGACAACTAACTGGTGATAACAATCAACAGCTAAGTTTGCTATCTGAACACATAACTGGAAGGTTTAGATGTAAAAATTTGAGTTCATCAGTATCTTCGGACTGAACAACAAGCAACCGATCTTCGCCATAAATAACCTGACAAACATATGTCATTCCTGAAACTCCTCTGGAAAGGCAGCATTTTCCAAATGAAAATGCAATAACTCTTTCCAGAGATCCTTCTTCAATCACATAAAGCCTGTAACCATATTCATCCCACTGCATCAGTGAGGTGCCATTCATCAATGGTTCATATTTACGATCTTGGTTTGGCTTAACCTTTGGAGAAGATACAGAACTTAAACCAATTTGACGAATTGTTGACATCAAACGACAGCCAGATACAGACCAGACTGTAAGACCTCTTAGCTTCCACCCAACAGCAAAAGCAGAATAATCAGGTGTCCATGCGATACAACTGACAGGACCAGTATCATCCACTGAATAGCTGCAAAATAATTAAACCATGACAGAGAAGCTTTCAAACTTCGTGATCTAAAAGTCAAAACAAAAGAGGCACGTGACATAGCTTCAAGTCACAAACCAGAAGCAGCTGATCATGTAAAAGTGAGGAGGTTAGTCTGAAAACCCTTGGATAAGGTAAATAAGTTTTTAAGGAACATCCTCATTTTATATCGTTTACATGCGGAAGCAAATGATCATTTCAGAGATCCAGAAATTTTGAGTTCAGTGTCTACAGAACAAACATCTGACCTATTGAATTACCTTACCCCTACAGTGACTCAAATGATAGGATGCAAAAAACTTACCCCCAGTCACACAAAGACACAGTACGAATGAGAGATGCAGATTCTGCTAGGTCATATAACTTAACAACCCCTCTTCTGGTACCAACAGCAAGGATTTGTTGATCTGAAGCTACTGAAATGCATACAGCGTCACCAGAACCCAACTTTTTTTCAGCTTTGATATATTCAACTTGCTTTAAACCTTTCTTGCTTATAGAGCATGATACTAGTTGTCCATCAGAATACAAGACAAACAGCAACCTCGTCAGCAAGCAAAGCTCCAGCTGCACAATAGCGGTCTTCCTGGTGATATTATGATTAGATTCCGAATCTGTTGGAGCCCTTCCAGAAGCAACACCATTACCTAAAGAATGAGGTGAAACAGAGGCATCGCTGCTGTCACGTGAACAGGGATCAAGTTCGAAAGCTCCATAGAACTGTTATGAGATTAAGATAGAATCAAAAAAGAATTCACTCAACAGCCTCTGTTAATGGACTTGTAACATTAAATAAAACAAGCATCGCGAGTAATAATAATCAATGCCTATTCTATCTGATTACCTCCCCCTTCCAGGAGATACTGTATAAAGATCCATCGGAAAGTCCTAGTAGCAAATGTTTGTTATCACTTACAAAATTGCTCCTGGACAAAAAAAAACAATATCAGAGGAAAACTATCAAGACCGAGAGTAAAAGCTTGTGAGAAAAAAGAGAGAGAGAGAGGGAAGACCATATGAAAATAAACAAGAGCTATATAAATTTTCTTAAAAAAAATCTCAAAAACACTAGCATTATATACAAAGGTACCGAAATAAAAATGGGCAGGCAAGGTTGCTTACACTGTCAAGTCCTTATCTGCAAAAGGCACTTGCTCACTAAGAAGAAGAGATACATTAGCAAGAAACAAACCAGAAGGTTGCTTCCCTCCTATTTGTATTCTTTTATCAGAGTACTGAACCTTGAATATATGTAGAAAGAAAGATGATGTCTGCAAACAATAAAAAACATATATATGAGCAACACTATCAGAATTCACTTTCCATAAATTCAATGCAGGCTTTATTTTCAGACCAGGAGTCGAGAAAAAAAAATTATTTAAGAACCGCTCTATGTGCCATTTTGTCTATATCATTATCCCATTAAAAAATAAAATAAAATAAAACAAGAAAGAAGATTGTTCCCCATAAAACTAAGTAGTAGTACAATAATTTGGTCGATAGCACCAAGTTCTGGTTTCAATTGTGCATCCAGTGAAGCTAACTAGCTAAACTCACCCTTGACACCTGCCGATCTTCCAATTTCAATAGAATCTTAACAAATGTGGATACGTGAACCACGTTATTTCTAAAATGTGATTCGACCAGAACCATGTACATGCATTTGCAAATCGTGTAATAGGTGTAAATGTATGTGAATATATTACACGAGAATAATCAAAATTTGCCATAAATAATGCAATAGTATACATAAAAGAAATCAAAATGTAAAAAAAAAAAAAATTACTGACAAGAATGGCGATCAATTTGGTATCAGGTCTCCACACCGCTAGTAAATTCTCGCCTTCTCTCTCCAACGACTCTGCATTCCTCTTGTACTTGCCTAACCTCACTTTATGCTGCAGATAATCACAAAAACGAACAAAAATTCACAAATATAAAACCCTAGTTTTCCACAATCAAAGAAAAACAAGCACATGAATGCGATCATAAACTCCGTGTAAATGTGAAAATACCTGAGAGGAGCTCCAGAGCTCAAGGTGAGAAGGAGAGACAACGAGGAAGAGACGATTGATGACTTTGAAATAAATGATATGCTTCTGTGAAGAAGGACAGAGTCCTTGTTCTAGAGGTATAACCTGCGGCCATCCATATGCCATATACATCTTTGATTCGGTCTTGATGCGTTGGTTTAGATATCAATCTAGTAGTGATGTATGGAATTTGATGGAGAGGTTATTAGGGTTTGAGAGACAGAGGGAGATCTGTTGCATTTGCAGGGAGAGTGATGCAGCAGCGTAGCAAATTATTTTTTTTTTTCTCAATTCCATTCAGTTAGATCTCGCAGATCCATTTCAGTTATTAAGTGTTGGTTTTGTTTTTTCGGGTCTTTACCATATTTGAGTCTTGATGGAAAAACGACGTTGCACCCAACTAAAGGCATTGAAGAGGAATTTTACACGGTGCGTTTAATTTTATTTTATTTTTATATTAGGATAGTGGTTGGTTTTTAAGACTTTTTTATAAAAATATATTAAGATAATATTTTTTGATTTAAAAAAAAATTAATTTTACTATTATAAAACAATACAAAAATATTTAAAAAAATTAATTGAAAACAAAACAAATTTAAAATCTATGAAAAGCAAGGCCATGGAGACAAACAGTCTTTTAGTCTTTGTCACTCTTTGTCCCTATGTTAAGAAACAAAAACCTTAAATTAAATTGTTTATGATTTTTTATTGTTTTAATAAGTTGATATTAAAAATAATATTTAAAAAAATATATTATTTTAATATATTTTCAAGTAAAAGATATTTTAAAAAAACCGTTACTACAATTTAATAAATGAAAGTTTTATTTCATTTTCTAAAGACCTACTAGAAAATCTGGACATTAAAATATTTTTATATATTTTATTTTTAATATTACTACATCAAAACTATTAAAAAATAATATAAAAATATTAATTTAATATTTTTTCAAACTTTAAATATTTTTGAAAGACAGCCAAATACAGCTGTAAATGCGATACCAAACATACCTGTTTTACTGATGTTGTTGTTGGTTGTTATATTGGGTAGGGATGATCATTTTCGGTTCGGTTCGGTTTTTTAGGACAAAAACCGGTTCAAACCGGTTTGGTTTGGTTTTTTCGGTTTGGCTTGGTTTTTTCGGTTTGGCTCGGTTTTTTTTGTTTCAAGCTTATAAAATCGAACCAAACCAGTCGGTTTTTTCAAAATTTTAATCGGTTTTTTTTCACTGCTTGGTTGTTTTTTTTTAGTTTTTTCAATTTAATTGATTTTTCAGTTTTTTTTATCACCACTAATATTAGATCTTCACATTCAAGAGGGGTTGAAAGAGAGAAATTTTTTGCAATGTATTGGTTTTAGTGATAAAGGTGTCCTACTTTGCTTGATATACGATCGTGAAAAAACTTGCGTAGTTGTATGAACATTGACCAAATAACGTCGCCCATTGAGATAATAAACAAATTTCTAAATCAAAGACTTGTATGTCATGCATCTTTTTTGTCGGTCAATGTTTGTTCAATTTTTTTATCTATTTCAAAAAAGTTTACAAGTGTTTTTTGGGTGATTTTTGAAATTAACAAAGATGGTATAATAATTTTTCTATTTTTATAGTTACGAAACTAAATTGTATAGTGCTTGATGTAAACATGAAAAATAAAAAAAATTATTATAAATCAAAACTTTCAAATACTCAAAATATCATAATTATAAAAAAACATTTTAAAACTTTTAATTTTTATTCATTCATATTTTTTCTTGCCAAGAAAAACTTTTAAAATCCTTTATATAAAAATAATTAAAAAACCCTAGTCCTCCACCAATGTTTTTTTCTTATACAAAAAAATATGGATAGCATGGCAAAGTACCATTTTTTTAATTTAATGGATGATTATCTCCATAACCAAGATTAGCGTCAAATTCTTTACCAAAACTAGGCTAGACCATATAATTTTCAGGCTAACACATGTAGATCCACACTCCCTAATCTTCATCTTATTTTTTCTTTTTTTGTATATATATTTTTTTCTTTCATACATCTACCAACTTAAGAATTGATGTCTTTTTTGTTCTCATACGAGGCTGTTTTTTAAAGAACATGCAAGAAACAAAAGGGCAAAGCCCATCATTAATTAATCCACCACCCCAATAATAAAAAGTTAGATTTTTGGGTGAAGTTTTTTTCATAACCCCATCAATTATATATATCTTACTTGATAAGCTAAATAATTATATTTATGATACCATACATAAGTAAAAGAATTAGTGTGGCGATATTGTTAATTTAGCAAATAGACCTCACGATTTAAAAATATAAATGAAGCAATTAAGATTTAATTGACTTAGTCTTGCATTAATATTCTAATTTTTTCATAGTAAAAAGTAAGATGGAGTCTTAAATATTTCAACATCGTGATTTTTATGTGCATTTTTCCATGGATGTGATTCAAGTGGGGTAGATAATTTGCAGTATTTAATTAAATCATGGGCTTTATGTTTAGGGAAACTAAGTGTTATAGTTTGGTGCGAAGTAGACGTTTAAATGTAAACGAATAAAAATAAATTATAATGACAATATCATGGAAAGAGGTTATGAAGAAATTAGAACTTTGGCCGATATATTTTTTAGAAGGAAATTCTGAAAGATAATTTTCAAGTAACAAATTTAACAGGCAAAGGAGTTTTATTACCAAGCTAGAATGCTATATATTTAAAAAAATTAATTTTTTTTGTTTAAATTTTTTTTTATATATTTTTAAATTATTTTGATGTGCTAATAATAAAAATATTTTTTAAAAAATAAAAAAATATATTATTTTGATATATTTCTCAACAAAAAATATTTTTAAAAACAACCGATATCACATTTTTAGATACCCCTTTAATATCATGCGGCCTCAAAACAATTTAATATTTTTCTAGTCATGCAATAATCTTAAGCACAACATAGATAAAAAAAATATATATTTCGTAGAATCATAAATATTTTTGTAATTAAAACTTACACAATTCCAGGTTCATCCTAGCCTGATAGAGAATCGAATGGAAATATTGTAATTTCATAATTATTAATGTAGACTGTTGTTTAACGTAATCTCATAATATATATATATACACACACGCGCGCGCATACATATAATAATACATACTTAATATTGTTACACATGCTTGCATTGTAATTTACTGCTAGGTGACATTGATGAAACTCCCTTTTATTATCAAAAGGGGAAAAAGACAAATAATAAAAGGTAAACCACTGATTAAAAATTCGACATTAATTTTTTTTTTTTTTTGAAATAGGAGAGCGGTAAATGAAAGTGTTTAGGGATATTTGAAAATATGATAATAATTAATTTTTAAGTGTTTTTTACTTATAAATATATCAAAATATTTTTTTAATTTTTTAAAAATGATTTCTGATATAAACATACTAAAATTATTAAAAAATATATAAAAATAAATTTAAATAAAAATAAATTCAAATTTTGTTAACGCAACCCCAAACATACTCTCTCTGAATACACATATTAGCCCAACAAAGATTTATAAGATGGACCAAGAGATAAAATACAAACTAAATTTGAGACCACCAAGGCCCATAGGAAATCCACACATTTGGCTGTCTGGCTAGCAAACGTGCTTCACAACTTCAAGTCCTCTTCAGATTGTATCTCCTAAAAAATAATTATTTTATTTGATTAAAAAATACATGTGCTCCAATCGCCTCGAGTCGTCATTTTTCAACAACCCATAAATAACAATGGCCTCAAATACTCCGACAGAGTGCTTAACCCATAAAATATACTAGGTAAAATTATAAAAACTGTTCTGAAAGCTTATTAAAATCTAAAATACTTGTTTGTTTTTGTGGTGGAAATGTGTTTTTGAAGAAAAAATAATTTTTTTGTGTTTTTAAATTGTTTTGGTGTGTTGATATCGAAAATAAATTTTTTAAAAAGTAAAAAATATTACTTTAATGTATTTTCAAATAAAAAAATACTTTAAAAAACAGTCACTACCACAATTTAATAGAAACTCTAAAAATAGAAGATACAAAATAAAACTTTTGAATTTTTAAGTTTTATAAATTATAAAAACATTTTAACCGCACGTAATATTAAATACTTTTTTATAATCCACTGGAGGCTTACATGGTTGTTAACTTTAAAACCCGTGAAATTAGTCGAGGTACACGCAAGCTAACATGAACACCCACATTAAAAAAAAAATTTCTTATAATTATAACAACTAAAACCGCGTCACTTAGAACATGTTTGGGAACGCGGTGCAAACCGCGTTCCCAAAAATTTTTTTTTTTTTTTGCTAAAACATGTTTGGATCGTTTTGATGTGCTGATGTCAAAAATGATTTTTAAAAAATAAAAAAAATATCATTGGCATGAATTTCAGTACAAAAAATTATTTGAAAATCAACCACTACCATACTGCCAAGCACCCTCTTAATCTTAAACGGGCAAAAAATGTGAAAAGTTTCAAGCATGGGCAATATTGGTTGGGGATAGAATCGGGCAAGGGAAAAAAAATCTAGAGTTATTTTTTTCTGGAAACTATTTTTTTTTTTTTGAAGAAAAAGTCCAGGCAAATAATTATCCAGCCAGAAACAACTTTTTTCTTCACCCCATTTACTATCCCTAGGCCTCCGAGGAAGATCAAATTAATATCCAACAGCTAAGACAAATTGCCCACCCGCTTACATCGACCGCTGACATGCATATTGCCCCTCCTTTTTCAAGCAGTAGCCATCCATTGTAGATTTTTCCTTGATCTTATATCGCCGCACCTCCGGCTTGAAAAATGTTGTCGGGTCAATATACGATTTCATATATAAACAAGAAAGCAGAGGGTGGCCAATTTTTTATACAAATTATTTAATTGGTCAAGTTTTAAGATTGCTTTTCAATATTTATAAGTTCGAGTTCTCTCAAAATCATTAAAATTTTATATAATTATTAATTTTAGAATTTATGATATTAATAAAATAGATACAAATTAGTTGAAATACTCGTGCTAATAATTAAAAAAAAAAACAGAGGGCATTTTCTCAATTTAATGAAAAGGACAGGCTGAAAGCTTGTTTCCACAGTTTCTAATCAATTGTCTACTGCAACTGTACGCCTAGGATCATGGGATTCTCTGTGCATACGAGCACATCCCATTATCTTAGTGCCAATTCCTAATTAAACAATGGCTCCGGAGTCCGCGCGTTTCATGGCCCTGCAACCTGCGGTGCGGATTTTTTTGGTAGAGCAGTCGGCAGTGTGCGGTGTGGAAATTAATGCCGCCCCAAGTCACGACAGTTTGACATGGACAGAGGGAATGTGTAGAAATATCGAGACCCAAACAGAGAGGAGAGAGTTTGCTGCAAAGGGATCGTTCATGTCATAGCAATGCCCAAAATGTTAGATTGCATTAAAGAGTATTTATTTGTTTCCCTCTCCTACTCAACCATTTGGTCCTCTCCACTCGTGGACTGTATAAATGCTAAATTTGCTAATCTTTTTCTTTTTTTAAAAAAAATAATTACATTAATTACTCACTTACATCACATCATATTACATGGGAACATATTAAATAAGTTGATTCTGTTTCTACACATGAAACTTTTCCGGTTCAAAAAGAAACATGTTTGCACGAGACATGCACACGTACGACTCCCCGAAATCATGCTTGAGCAGAGCCTTCAACGTTCTAAACCCAATATCCTCACGACGTACAGGCGATGGTTTCGTGCCTGGGGACTAGCTAGGGCGTTGGGGGCGTTTTACAATGAGCACGAAATTTATTTTAAGAAAAATAATAAATATAATTAATGCTATTGATAAGATGATGATATTGATTGTTGTGATAATGAAAATGAAGATAATAATTGTAACATTGCTGGAAGATGATGGCAGCGGTTACGACAATATTGATAAAGATGAAGATTGGATGGCTGAGAAGAAAAATAGTGCTATGAATTGATTACTATCCCTAAACTATTTTAGATAATTTTATGGGTTGGGAATATCTTTTAACAAGTAAATTAAGTTTATAGATTGGATATATTAACCAAATCTTTGTAAATTATTTATACAAAACAAATCATTGTCACGTGTGATAAATAGCTAGGGGTGTTCACGGTCCGGTTCGGTCCGGTTTTAACTCAAAAATTTAACCGAACCGAAAAATAGCATTCCTTGTTAATATAAACCGGACCGGACCGGACCGAGAACTGGTTCAAACCGAACCGGTTTTGTTCGGTTCGGATCGGTTTTCTAACATTAAAAATCAGAAAACCGAAACCAAAGAGCAAGACAACTATGAAATAAACCAAAGAGCAGTAGTGATTATAGAAGAAGTGACCATAAAATAAACCAGAGTGATGAAATAAAATAAGATTTAATGTTAATATGTGAGAGAGAAAAGCATAAAGGAGAGGGAAGGAGGGATGGGTGGGGCGACTTGAAATGGAGGAAATGGGAAAGGGAAGGGGGAAAGGGAAAAGCCGATTAAGAGCTGTTTGAATGAAGTATGGGAATTTGAGAGGTGAAAGAGTGGGATCCAGAGCTGTGAAAGACAAGAAAGGAACCTGGAGCTCATTAGCAAGATATGAGAGTACATGAAGCGGGGGGGAAAGGAAGGGGGCGGCTGGAAAGAGAGAAAAGGTAAAGGGAGGGGGGGCTAGAAAGGTAGGGTTAGGGTATTTAGGTTTAGAATTTTCTTTTTATACCCCTCTTTTAGATTCAATTAAACCGGTTCGGTTTGGTCCGGTTCAATCGGTTTAAGCTTTTTTAAACCAGAACCGAACTGGACCGGGTGATTTTTTTTATTTTTTAATCGGTTT
>Ga0307518_10001455_pt1 | contig 17580 bp, 15 predicted proteins | sample 25_EM_MG_FD_203889 | JGI IMG/M metagenome (GOLD analysis project Ga0307518, IMG submission 203889) | Populus trichocarpa ectomycorrhiza microbial communities from riparian zone in the Pacific Northwest, United States - 25_EM | ecosystem: Host-associated > Plants > Roots > Unclassified | place...
AAAATGAATTAACTCAAATATATAAACATTATACAAATCTACCTATATCCTACCATGACAATAGAATCCAAATATAATAAGCAACTTAAATTGTGAAATTGTGGTGCCAACCCACCACAAGTTTCCAACAAAACTATCTCATCAATGAATCATTAAAAAAATTAAAATTCTAATTGGAAATTAGATATTTTTTTATTTTAAAAATAAAAATTTCAAGTCTATTTATAACATTAATAGTCAACTAGTTAAGATTTGAGATTTCATATATTTCACATTTAAATATATTTAAGAAAAATAAATAGACAAAAAAAAACATAACAAATATACTAAAAGATGAGGGGTTTTAATAGTGTGTGTTTTTACTATAGTGTTAGAAACAATTCAGTATGGACTACAACAATAAAATTACTAATTTTCCTCTCATTCAAATAACAAATAGTCTTGCTAAGGAGGGTATTAGGATCTTTTTGTACGAACAGTGAAAATACTAAAATGTTATGGGAGACAACAAAGTTTATGCTTTTAGTCCAACGGTATTATTGATTTTTTATATTTTACGACACGGTTATATTATTAAAATATTATTCAAGTCAAAAACATCAAAGCTTTTAATCAAGGGATATTTATATCTTTTCATGATGATTATTTTTATTTTTTTGTTTTATTAAGGGCATTATTGTATTTTACTAAAATAAAATAATATTAAATTTTAAAAAACTGTTAGTACGTGAGTTGCATGCACCAGCACGTGGGAGGTGCCCACACATTTAGGGCGGCTCATGCAGCGCCTCTTGATGGTTAAACCTAACCATTCTTTGTGTAGTTAGATGCGTCGTTGTGTTCTTTTTCAGTAGGAGTGACATGTGTCATCAATGGATGGTTGGTTTGTTGCTGGTGAACCTTTTTTTTTTCGTTTTCTTTTCTCTCTTCTCTTCAAAAAATTATTGATTAGTCTTTTTTGTGTTTTGGTACTTGTGATTTGATCTTTCTTCTTTTGATTTTTTATTTTTGTCCATTGACTCTTACATAAGATTTTTGTTTCTTTTCATTCTAGTCTTTCAATTCCAGTTTGTAATATATTATGCTTTTCAATTTGGTCTTTATTCTTTTGATTTCTAAATTTTTTAGTCAATCCTTTTATAGAAGTTTTTTTTTTCAATTTTACCATTCAATCCAAGTTTATTTTGTGTTGTTGTTTTCAATTTGATCCTCAATTTTTTTGGGTTATTTTTCTCTTCAATTTAACCCTCTAAACAAAAATTTTGTGTCCTCTTTCCTTTTAATTTCTTTTTTTCATCATTTGCTTTTTTGTATAGACACCATTTCTTTTCTATTCAATCCTTCAACTTCAATTTTTCATATATTTCTTTGTTTATTTTATCATTTTATAAAAGTTTTATTGGTTTTTAATTTTACATTTTAATCAAAATTCATAATGTGTTATTTTTTTTCTCATTCTTTTATTTGTTTGTTTGAGTTATTTTTGTTTTCAATTTAACCCTTTGATTAAAAAAATTTAGTTGCTCTCTAATTAATTTTTTTATTTCAATTTTCACTTTTATTATTTTAACTATTTTTTTAATTTTAAATTCTTTTGTATAGTTAATTTTTTCTTCAATATTTGTTGATTCGATCCAATTTCTTTATCATTTTCTTTTATCTAATTTCATCATCTTATTATTTTTTTCTGGTATATTAATCTTTAATTTTTTATAAAAGTTGTTAGGTTAATATTATTATTTTTTTATTATTTAATTAAAATAAAATTAATTTGTTAATATGTTATAAGTTGAATTATTAATTACTCTTATTTTTTTTAAAATAAATTTACTTGACTTGAATATTATTTTTTATTAAAAAAAATATAAACTCACAGCGTAATGTATGTCGTTTCTAATTATCCACTTAACATTAACAACAAAAATACTAATACCGCTATATGATGTCAGAACATAAACATTATTTGCTGTCGTTAATTTTCATTACAATTTTACAATAACCAATCACCATAGCGACGGTTAGAATTCCACAAAAGAAATCCAAGTATGCAATGAGAAAAAGGCTGCTCTTTCCTGGCAGCCATCATCAATTTTCAATTCTTCTTATATATCATCAATTTTACAGACAGACCGTACATACATACGACAATTTATTATTAATTTTTTTTTTTGCGATTGCGTGTGTGGCTCTCTTTCCCTTTCTTTTTTTCTATCTTTTGATTGATTGATTCTTTCTTTTATAGATCAAAGCCAAGACATCGATCATTTGACATCTCTCCCTCTCTCTGTACAATAAACACCACTACTTTTTTTCTTCTTACATTTGGCTCCCGTGGTTCTGTCAAATTCTTGTCTTTTTAAAGCTCTCAATCTTGATTTTCTTTCCTCCGGGTCTTCAATATTTGTTGTTTCATCTCTGGAAATTGATTGTTTTAGTGGTTGTATTTGGTGAATTTAAAGATTTGGCCATCTGGGGTTTTTGTTTTGATAACAAAGATCATAGCTTTGATGATTGTGAATATTTTGTTGTCTTTACAGTTTAAAAAGGTTGAGCTTTTGTTATCTGGGTTGTTTTTGTAGTTGATTTTGTGTCATTTCAAGGGGATAAAATCTCTTTTTGAAAGATATTTATAACTGGGATTTGCAAAATTTACTGTTGGGGACGATTGGGTTTTATAGTTGTTCTTGATAAGCTCATTTGGAATCCAAAGCACTGAGTTCCAACTCTGGTTCTGCAGAAGCACACAGGTCAGGATTCTTTGAGTTGGCTAATAGCTTGAATTTAATATTCAAGCTTACTGTACAGTTTTGAAGCTGATTTGGGTTTTTTTTTTTTTTTTCTTTTTATTGTCACAGATATCTTTGCAGTAGATATACTTGGAGGCTGAGCTGCTTTGTAGATTTTGTATAAAGTTTTAAATTGTGTTTGGAGAAATTATTTTAAGAGAATAGAAAGATGACAATTGGAAATATTCCTCCAAAGAAGGAGAGGAAATCAAGGAGGACCAAGCCAGTTGATGAGAATGCTCCTTTATTGCCTAAAAGGCAAGAGGATGCTGGTTTTGATGAGTTTAATGGAGCTTCCTTTACTGGGGCGGTGTTTAATTTATCGACTACAATAGTTGGTGCTGGAATCATGGCATTGCCGGCAACCATGAAAGTCTTAGGCCTGGTTCTCGGGGTCGCCATGATCATCTTTATGGCTTTCTTGACAGAGGCTTCTATTGAATTGTTGCTGAGGTTTAGCAGGGCAGGGAAGTCTGCTTCTTATGGAGGACTTATGGGGGATGCTTTTGGAAAGACTGGAAGGATTCTTTTGCAAGCTGCTGTTTTAGTCAATAACATTGGTGTACTCATTGTGTACATGATTATTATTGGTATGGGCACTTTCCATCATTTTTGTCGTTAAATTGTTGCTATATTTCTATTTTCTCAACAACTGCCTATATGTTCTCGTGAAGTTATATAGTCAGTGGATCTTTTTTTGTTTTGTTTTGTTTATGTTTTTGTGGTTCTTATTTTTGTTCCACTTGGATCATGCTGAATTTTAGTTGTAAGACCTGAAATTTGTTTTGTGTTTGCTTAACTGAAGGTGATGTGCTGTCTGGAACATCTTCAAGTGGAGCTCACCATACAGGTGTGCTTGAAGGGTGGTTTGGAGAACACTGGTGGAACGCCCGTGCCTTTGTTCTTCTTATCACAACACTTTTTATATTTTCTCCACTGGCTTGCTTTAAGCGAATTGGTAAGTTGTCATGTACTTGGTCAGAAAGAGTTAATGTGTTAGCTGCTTTCTCCCTTTTTTTTTCGTGTGTATCTTCATCAACTCCAAAGGAAAAAAAAATGATTTAGCAATTTTTGACGCTGAACTACGGGTTACATCTACATACTTTTGGCACTTTGAACAGATTCTGGTGATTTGGAGTGGTCTGATGCATTCTTTACTAGTAGTTCCCTTTTTCCTCCTCTTATTAGTGAAAGAGCAATTATTTACTGGAAACTTTCAATGTACAAGGAGCTACAGGAAGAGCATAAATTGTAAAATGGATTATACATGTCTTTCCTCTTTTCAAGTTTCTTTTTATGTTGGAAGGGTTAGGATTAATATTTTTCGTTCTAGACTTTTGTTCTTTGACTTGTAAACTATGCTTGATATGGATGCTTTGAACTTCCATATAGCATATGTTATTCATTGACTTGTTCTGCTATTTTGCTTGCTTTGTTATGTGGAATCTGAAAATTATATCTTTTCCAGCACAATTTTATCCCATATTAACATTTAGTTGCTTGTACAAGTAATTGCATCATTGTTTTGCCCTTAATATTTGTTTCTTCATTGTGGAGAATGATTGTGCCATTTATCTTTGCAGATTCTTTAAGTTATACATCTGCCTTGTCAGTCGCTCTAGCAGTTGTATTTCTTGTCATCACTGTGGGGATCACAATTGTCAAGTTGATAAATGGAAGTATAGCAATGCCCAGATTGATGCCCGATGTTACAGATATGACATCCTTCTGGAAACTCTTCACTACAGTCCCTGTTCTTGTCACTGCATTTATCTGCCATTACAATGGTATGCAATATTTATCTCTAACTTACTTGGGAGCTAAAGTTTTTTAATCCTGTCTTCTTAGAATTGGTGATCGATAAAAATAGGATTTAGGTTGATGAATATTGGGGGAGTAGCAACACTCTTAGTAACTGCTAGCAACACCCTCCAAAAAAAAAAAAAAAACAAAGTTGAAGATACATGTATTCTCTATTTTAAGCAGCATATTAAAAATTTTCCCATATAATCTGAAATTCTTAGTGGTGTCTTGCAATAATCAGATTGTTTGTCTGCTCATGAACTGAGCATTTTTCCTCATAATTCTATTCAATAACCTTCTTAGTTTACCTACATTACTGTAATTAAATTTGGTAATATCTGTCGTTATGATTGGGTATAGATCTGTAAATACCTGACCTGAATTTAAACCAGTGATTAAAGTACTGATCTTTGAGTGCGTCATTTCCAGTTCACAGCATAGATAATGAACTTGAAGACTCTGCTCAGATAAAACCAGTTGTGCGAACAGCACTTGCTTTATGCTCGACCGTGTACATAATGACAAGCATCTTTGGGTTCCTTCTATTTGGTGATGCAACTCTTGATGATGTGCTTGCCAACTTCGATATGGACCTCGGCATTCCCTACAGTTCTCTGCTTAATGATGCTGTTCGTGTTAGTTATGCTGCCCATCTTATGCTAGTGTTTCCAATTGTCTTCTTTCCATTACGGCTCAACTTGGATGGCCTACTCTTTCCTTCAGCACGGCCTTTTCATCAGGCAAACACGAGATTTGCATTACTCACCATTGGGCTTATCGCTACAATCTTCTTGGGTGCAAATTTCATTCCAAGCATCTGGGATGCTTTCCAATTCACTGGAGCAACTGCTGCAGTTTGCCTTGGTTTCATTTTTCCAGCTTCCATTACTCTCAGGTGAGTTCTTCACTGGCATTTGCATTTTCAGCTATTATCCTTTTCTTTTCATAATTTGTTTCTTTTAATGTGTTGTTATAATTTATATGTTGTTGTTTGTAGATATCCCATTCAGGATAAATATTAACAGTTGATTTGATCAATAACTTTTTTCTATTAGTGATTATGACAGGTCATAAAAATTATGAAGAAAGATTTAACTTGCTAGCCGGTGATTTCCTGTGAAATAAAATAGACTGTTGGACAATCTGTGACACTGAATGCTTACATAATTTTTTGAATAAGGACATTGAGTAGCTGTGGCAGAACAAGAATATATTTTCCCATTATTGTTTGATTTCTATCGAGTTTGATCATTGTCTTGTAATCTTGGAATACTGCCTAACCAATTTATTTATTCTATTGTTTTGCCTTGTTTCAGGGATCGACACAATATAGCAACAAAGAGAGACAAGATCTTATGTATTTTTATGATTGTGCTTGCTGTCTTCTCCAATGCGGTGGCCATATATAGTGATGCCTATGCCTTGATCAAGAGGAATCCATCGCATAGTGAATGATCTGCCTGGCTGTTCAAAGTTGGCGAATGGACTCAGATGCGGCCATTTTTCCAGTGCAAGAGGCCTAGTGGCAGAAGAATCCTTTTTGGTCTCAAGTTGGAAAATGCAAGTCCCTCGACAATATGCAAATAGAACTTCAATAAGACACTGAATCGATGTATAAAATCAATTTGCTGAAGGAGTGTGAGATCTATCCCTTTGGACCTCCTAGTATGTGCATTAGTGTGCTGCTTTGTGCTTGAATTTGCTTTGTTGATGAAAATGAAACTATAAAAATAAAGATTCATGATATATATGATTTTGCTTTCATCCTTGAGTATTTTGGCCATGGTAGACTAGCTAGTTATGGCTTCCTTTCGAGTATTGTAGCTCCAGTTGTAAAAATTTTAGGGAACGTAAGCTAATGCTGTTTGTGCCAAATTCTTCACAATGAGGCTTAGTGCTTCAGCAATTAAGGAACTTCATGTATTATTCTTACAATACTATATTATCTGCTTTATACGAGATAATTAAAAGGATACAAAAAAAAATAAAAATACATCGAGAGCTTTTTAAGATATAAAATCAAGGCTACTATGAATTGATATAAGCAATTTTACTTAACATTTCATTCTGAAACTACTTTTAAAAAAACCTCCTACATTGAATGAGAATATCATATGTTGAATGAGTGGATCTCCTTAAAGAATCCCAAAGATTTGATATATATCAACGAACAAGTTCGAGAGCCATCAAAACTTAGCAAACTGATCTTGAATATTATTTTCGAGGTCAATATGAAACTTAGCTCGAGCCTCAATTCTAAGCAATCAAAATACCTACTCGATCGACTTAAATCAACCACGGCCCCATAGAAGATGCACTGACTCAGTACTATTGAAACTTTTAGGAGCTTTGATGGTGTCCTTGATGGTCCTGCCACTGAGTTTAGGGTCTGGTTTTTCAGTTTCTCCGTTGCTACCATCTTACTATAATTAGACTTCCATAACTCACATGAAGAACGACCAACATAGTTCCATTGTACGATCTTGAATTTTTTGCTTGAATTCCAACTAGGGTTTTCGTTGTTGGTGACATACAAAGTTGAAGAACACTTCTTTCTTGGAAAAAAGAGAGAGAGATATGGAGAAGCGAGTTGTGGTGATGATCATGGCGATGATATTATGAATGGAGGTGTGTTTGTGTTTGAGTACTTGGAAGTATAATTTTGAAACCTGGCCCGGTTTGGCGGGTAGACCTGGGACTAGAATCAGGTCGGGTTGATGAAAAAATAGGAAAAGCCATGATTTGGTGTGACCTGACGACCTGGCAAAACCTGGTTGCAACCCGTTGACTTTTTTTTTTTTACTAAAACGAAGCTGTTTTGAATTTTTTTTTAAATAGGGATTGACCCGGCCTACCCGGTGACCCGGTCAAAACCCCAAACCCGAATCTTGAACCGGGTCGGGTTTAAAAACCATGCTTGAGAGTATGAAATTTAGTATTATTTATTTATTTATTTAAGAGGCATTTAAGCTATATCCATTTCAATGTGTAAAATAGACCGAGTTGCAGATTTTTTATTTAGAAAATCTTGTATTATTTTTTTATGTTGTACAATATTTATTTAGAGGGATAGAAAATAAAAAAAGTAATAATTATTTTAGAAAATATTTTTTGGTTAATAAATTGTGAGTAATTAACCTTACATAAAGTTTCTTCCTGCATTTGCTGTGAATCTTACTAGCAAATCTTATAAATCCAATTATTGAATTTTTTTAGGAAGAATATTCGATAAGGTTAGTATTATTTATTAATGATATTGAAAAATATATTATTAATTAAAAAGTAAATGAAAATCATGATTTTTTTTAATTATTAACAAGTTCAAGATCGACAACAAAGAAAAGAAATTAATAAACAAATATAATGTTTGTTCCGTACATTAGGGCATGTTTAGGGTTACAGTGAAATGGTGATTGGAGGATATTTGAGAATAAAATAATAATTGTTTTTTAAAATATTTTTTATTTAAAAATATATTAATTTTTTTATTTTTAAATTTTTTTTTTAATACAAACACATTAAAATGATTCAAACATACTAAATAAAATTAATTAAAATAAATTGTTTTCAAATTTTAACGAAACTCAACGTGAAACACCTCCTTAATCCAAGATAAAAAAGTACAGGGACCAGATTAACATATTTATAATTATACAGGTACCGGATGCACTTTAATAGGAAAGAAAGCCCAGCCATTTCTAATCAAATCGGCGTCCCTGCACCAAGCCATGGCGTGTCCAAATGAGAAAGAAGCAGGGATGCAACAGCAAGACAACCTCGCGGATTCACTCAACGATCTCTTCACTAGCGTATCAAACATGGTCAAATCTGAACTCCAGGTATCAAAACAAGAAAACCCATTTCCCCATGTTGTTTAATTCCAATTAATTTACGTTGCTTTTGGTTTTTTATTAGGGGACAAGCAATCAGTTGGAGCTACTGGAGAAGATGAATGTAAGAGTGAGCGAAGAGTACAAAGGGTTCGGTGATGTGGCATCTGGGCTAAGGGTATATGTGGAGCAATTGAAGGGCAAGAGTGGTAATTTTGAGGAGTATGTGCATCAAATTGAGGAGATAGAGAAACAAGTTACTGAATTTGAAGCTGTTATTTCAGTTCTTGACAAGTATGTTTCGTTGTTGGAATCTAAAGTAAAATTTGTGTATCAACAACAGCAGCACCCTCCTCCTACTTCTTAACTATATATTGGATTTTGTTTGTTTGTATTGATTTGGGTAAATTCAACTTTGTTGAGAATAATTGGGAAAGTTTCGTTCTCTCTGGTTTCAATCAGCAATACATTTATTTTCCTTGTGACAGACATTAATCCACTTGTTTGTCGTCTGCAAGTAAAAGAAAAGCCACATGCCAAGGAAGATTTAGCTGCCCTTGATGGTCCCTCCACGGGGCTTAAACTTCTGGCCTTCTAGTTCTGCGGATCAAATACTATGTTCACCTGAGAAATTCCTGCTCAGCTCGACAACGTTATACGTAGACTCAAAGCTAGAAATTGCTTGCGGTTACAGGTAGGAAATTGAAACAAAGAAACTGCACAGTGGCATTGACATAGGGTGAAATAAACAAGGATGTTGCTGCATATCCATGCTGTTCCACGAGGCTGGAACAACCTGCTAGATGAGAGTTTTTTTTTTTATGAGCCCAACTTTCTTTACCGAAGCAAGGGACGTAACAGGGAATATGAGGATTTAGGAGGACAGATGCTAGAATCACTTCCATCGGGAGTTGTTAATCACACATGGGAAATCTATTTTATTTATTTTTTTGTTGTAGGAGAGGAAGTGAAGATTGAAAAAAGTAGATGGTCGCATTTATAACATGTATGCACAAGCAAATAGTCTGGGAATTTTCTGAGAAGACTAGAAAGGGTAGCATACAGGGAAGAACTGGGAAGAGCAAGGCAAAGAAACCAGCACTGAAATTTGAACTGATCAAATAGTGAGTTGGTGAATTGATTAGAACCATTATTCTCAGCACACAGGAGCTCATATATTTCTGCAAACCAAAAGCTTGTACAGAGCTGCAAAATATTGCGATATCTATTGATCATATGATAACACTAACTATCATCACTAATTTATGATTAACTATTTATAACTAAAACATGATGACCATTTACAAACCAGTCCAAAGTTTTTCGCTCGTGGAGATGCCTTAATTTACATTTGTAATTAATAATTGTAAGCACCACTATGGGTTTCCAATATTTGTTACAAAAGGCACTAGCCTCCTAAAATCCCTTTTCCTCACTAAAGCACAGTTGTCAAGTACTCGCCCAAGGATAAGGCGCGTGTTCTGCAACGCCACCTCTCTAGATGGAATCCCTGATTCAGCCCCCCCTTGTGCTGCTGGCATGTGACCCGTACCAAATCCTGAACCCATAGCATATTGCAAGGGCCCGCTCCGAGCCTTGAAAGAGGTCTGAGGAGCTAACAGCTTTTCATCAGCTCCGTTGTCATATGACCCTGGCTCAGGAGGGTGGGAACCGGTCAATGAACTGCAGCTCTGCAAAAGGGCTTCCAGTACACTCAGTGCCTCGAAGCACAAAGAGCTCTCCACCAGCTGGGACACAATTGCATACATACGTGGACTTTGAGAAGCATCCATGGGAGTGTGCTGGAGCAATGACTTGAGCGTTAGCAGTATCACACGCTGATACTCAACAGGCCCTTTCTCAAGTAGCTGAAGCAAGTGTCCAAAAGCCAGGGCAGAATGTTTTGGAAACCACTCATTGCACATTAGAGGGGAGACACAAGCGAGAAGGGTATCGATGCTTTTGATCTCTCCATGGGCATAAATCACAAAAACAGTGGCTAATCCATCCAATGATTTTGCTCGACACCAATGTGCAATGTTGTTAGCAACAGAGCAAGCCTTCTGCCATTGCTGTTGGAGTGGCAAAGCAGGCACTGTCACTGTATCCTTACTGAGCTGCAAGCAGAGCCAGGGAAGTAAGCCTGTGATGTGCATGAGGAGCCTTGTCTCTCCATCCCCAAATATTGAGTCACATGAATGCACTGTGATCCGTGACAGGACCTCAATGGAGACGCCATGACTGACAGTAGACATGAGCCCTTTAAGCACAAGCGGCTGCAACCCTTCAAATGCTGGCAAATTCCCACTGGGTGATGCCAGCGATTCAATTCTTTGAAAATCCCCAATGTCACCACCAGTGTCAAGCTCATCACGAGGCATGCTTGAAAGCAGCACGTTTTCTGTTGTTTGGTCCTCGAATGATAAACGATCAATTACGCGCGAGCAGAGCTCAAGCACCTGGCAGTACACATGAACAAAATCTGTGTGCATCATGGCCACACAACCCCAAAAGAGTTGGGGGTAAAGTATCACCTTTTCTGGCTCCATATTTTCCACCATTACTTGCAGTGTCAACAGAATTTCCATGATGAATCCCAAAACTGGGGGTGCTGGGTTTCCTAGGCACCTATGGAGGCATTTAAGTAGTAATACACATGTGTCACTTGTGACACTAGGCCGCAATGCACGATATATCTGGTGTGAGCGACATGCAAGGTGTCTTGCCGTGCACTCCATGGCCCATTTGAGTGCCTCAGCACCCCAAGTCTCACGGAGATCTCCTTGGAAGAAGATTGCATCAACCATACTCTGAACTAGCGCAGACAGGAGCGCTGCACTTGGAAGTTCAGATCTCACAACAGTGGGATCCTCATTTTCCCACATCATGCTCCCACGCTTTGACTGGACATACTTGATTAGGCTCACAACCTGCTGTTTGTTCTCTCCGTCATTGTTTTCCACCTCATACAATTCCAAGTGTCGGCCTGCAAGTGAGTATAAGAGATTAACAAGCAAATTCTGGCAGTGCTCTAGCACAATATCTTCTGAGCTATCCATCGAAACAAATGTGACATGAAAAAGAAGAGGCAAATGTTCGCGAAAATCTTCATCATTCTCGTATGCAATTTCTGCCAGTAGAATCAACGCTATATCAGCATGAGTGAGTGAATGTTGATGCCCTTGCAAGGCCGACTGGAGCTCTTTGGCACTGACACCATGCATACCAACTCCAGGATGCAACCCATCTTCACCAGAGTTTGGAGTGTCAATGAGGTAATCCCCACTATCCCGAGAAACATGCCGACTTCGCAAACTTCCTGTTGAACTTCTAACTCCCATTAAAGGACCTGACATGTTCACCAAAGCTGGAAGAAGCTGGCCTGACCTTCCTGCGGTTACAGGAACAATGTTCAACTCAGGAGGCATTGGACTTAGAGGGCCTGAGACACTTCGTCCCGTCACACCAGCTGTTCGCCAGCTCAGACTTCCACTAGTATTCCTGAGGGGACCATCAAGTGAACCCCGAACGAGTAATGGTGACATATGTGGCTGGGTGTCCACAACAGTTGAAATTTGGGCTGCTGCAGGCCCCTGAGAGAATTCCAACACAAAATTTCCATTTGCCTCACCCTTACTTGCACTTGGCACAACTGGTTCAACGCTATCTTCTAACATCCGCTGAGCCAATTGATAAACCAGGTGATCAATTGTGCGCTGTGGACATATTCGTGCTAAATATAGACTCACCCGCTTTGCAACAGAGAAATATGTGGCAAATGCACCGCTTATTTCAGCAGATGCATTTGAATCACAATCTTCAATCCCTTTTGTTATTAAGAAATCTAAAACTGGACTAATATTCCTGGGCTTGCTAGCAATTGTGCTCCATAGTTTTTCAATTTCATCAGGGAACTGATCCCCATGTCGCCAGGTCACATAGTAGAGGCTCTTCAATAATCTTTCACTCCAACCTGAGTCCTTGAGTTTCCAGAAATTGAGGTTCTCAATCCATGGAGCCATGCAGGTTAAGACTTGATGTTGTGCTATTATATCAACAGCATCAAGTTGCCTCTGCATGATCTCCTCACAGAGAAGCTGGCTTAATTCAGGATGATCTTTGGCAAGTTTGCAAGAGAGCTTATACTGGAATTGTTGGTAGGAATCGGGGAGGTTACCAACAACAGCAGCTCGATAGCTTCCTGAACCCTCAATGCCATCCCCAGCCCACTCGCGGACAGAAAGTGTCTCTAGCATTTGAAGGGCATCGTCACGGATCTGTCTATTTGGGTCAACGACTTTATAGAGGATAAGGCTCAAGAGCCTCTGTATTTCACATTTTGGTATCTCTTGGCACATGTAGACCTCAGCAAGCACACTGAAGTAACCATCGGCTATAGCAGCATCAGAGTAGTAGCACTGGACAAAATTTTTGAGATAATTAGTTTCTTATTATGGATACTACTGTATCATTTATGATCTAATAATAAACAAAAATGTAAGCTCGCTCAGTGCTGCATAATTAGATTGGCCTAGAGAGAAAAAGCTAGCCAACCTTGAGAATACCAAAGGTATTGTGTGCATGTGCCATCTCATTTTCAATCCTAATTGAGATGCTGATATTGTTTTCCATATTGTTAAAAATGAAAAACAGTAACTTCATAATCCAGGCATGTGGTTCTACTGTACATGCACAAAGGGAAAAGGAGTACCTGATCAATGCAAGCGGGAAAAAGGTCCAAGTTTGTGAGGAGAAGGTTCTTTAAAGCCAATTTTGCTAAAGAGACACGATGGTGACTACCCCTTTGTCTATCACGACCAGCAGCTCCACGCCCACTTTCTACATACTTGGAATAAGATGGGGTTGATGGAGAGTAACCAAATGGAGCCCTAGGAGCAGGATCATTGAACAAACTATTGATCCAAGATATCACCCGACCACTCATTTTTCTTGCATTGTCATCAAAGCAAGGCCCATGTAAAAGTGAAGCCATTGCATTCATGGAAGCCCACTGGATTGCCTCAATTTGTTCATTCAGTTCTTTATCAAATGAAATTTTGTCTATTGAATCTTTTGAACGGCTATGCTGCGAGGCCTTATAGCGCTCAACTTCACGTCGGTAATCACTAACTCCATCCTGCCCCCATGTGCTGCCAGTGTCATCACTCCAAGAGAGGAGAAGATCAAAGAGTCGTTTTCTAGTTCGGAGATCGAACTTCTCTGACCTTGCCTCAACAAATTCAGGTGCAAGGGATCTCAGAACAGAAGCAAGTGCATAGCGGAGAGGTTGCATTTCTTGGAAGCTCTCAGGGGGTGCTGATAAGATCTGCCTTGTTGTTTCATCAATGAACCTGAGATAATGGAGACGGAAAAGTCGTTTATGCCCCAGTGTGCCAGGCCAGATATTCTCAGCAACAGTTCGGTATATATTCGCAATGTGAATGCGCAGTTCCTCACGGCGAGGTTTTTGACTTTGTACCTTGTGAGAATGAGATATCCAATTAGTATGGACTGAAATCCAAAATTTGAGAAATTAAAAAAGAAAAAAATTGAATGATATGGCAGAAAAGGACATTGTTATCAGCCATTTCACATTGGGTGATGATTATATTTTAGTATGTTGGCAAGAAGATAGGTCCAAACCCAGCCTACACCCTACAGTAACACTCAGATGGAGCTTGACAACGTAGGCTAAAAGAGAGAACATATCTCTAATCCTCGATCAATTCTTCAATTCAATGTTTAATGACATCTTAGATTGATAGAAAACTGAGAACAACTTTAAAATTAACAAGAAATGGGTCGGTCCAGAAACAAAGTAAAGAAAGTTTTGCTCAAATGTTTGGTTTAACCAACAACAACAACCAAGCCTCAATCCCAAACTAGCTTGGGTCAGCTATGCAGATCCTTTTGCACCATTCCACTTAATAGTTCAAATGTTTGTTTGACTTTTCAAAATCAAAATTCTTGGGATATCAATTGAACACTTTTAAAGAATGACTATAAAGAAAATGCCATAGCTTCAGATTGAGGAGGACATGGAACACTGGGAGCACACAAAGGGAAGCTATGCTAATTTTCATAGATAGAAAACCTGAAGGTGACAACACTTTGATTTTTGCAACTTATCAAGGAATGACATCAAACACTGGAAACAGACAGCAGGATTACAATTTTAAACATCTACTCTCCTATGTCTATGCTGACAAGTAATACGAGTTTAATCATGATGATTGAAGATGTTTGTTGCATGGCAGAAAACTGCTTGGATTTTTTCCCTTTTGGTATATTGACTCATCTTTGGGTACCAGCAATAACATACTTTTCCCCAGAATTTATGACACAAATATTAAATGAATTGCACTAGGGGTTATGCCCCACACTTCATGAACTTACAAATAACATCCATGAAAATCAAACATATCATGTTTAATGCATTTATATACTCCGTACCTTCCATTTAGGTTTTCCCTCAGTTTCCAAAGATATCTCATCAATAAATGATGACAGCTCACTAAACATTATTTCACAAGCTTCCAGATGTGAGTGGCCAAGAGCCATGGTTGCTGCATGCTGTTGAAGGAACCAATTTGAGCATTAGCAATAAATAAATAACAAATAAATTATTTGGGCATGAAAGTTAACAATATCGAAGTCCTCTAATTGTTTATTAATTGTTTGTAGTGAGTATGTCTACTGGAGAAAACCACCCTCTCTTCCCATTGGTGACCAATTAACACTTTCACCTTTGCGATAATAATGGCATGTAATGGCATAGATTGGGACATCGCATGTTTAGCACACAGCAACTGGTAACAGATTCAAGTTCAATAGAAGAGAGCAGCGGGTTCAATTCTCTTCAGCATCCACAAAGGGATAAAGTTACAAGCACAAGACATATTGCAATATTCCTGGGAAAAAGAGGAATGGGAAAGACAAAGCAATCTGACAAATACATGACAGCAAACCCAGCCAAATAGTGTGCTCACTATAAATAAACACACAAATTTCAGGTCACACAAGGTAGACTGAAGTGACTAAATTTCTACCATCAGATGTCAGTCATATATGGGCTAGCACCTGCCTCACCAATCAATGATTAGCCCTTAAATGTAATTTGATAAAAGAAAACTTTATTAGAAGAAGAAAAAAAGACAGAAGAAGATAAGGAATCTTGCATGACCAAAGCACGAGATCTGAAAAAAATAAAATAAAATGGAAGGTTGATGTAGGACCAGATGAGCAAAATCAACAAAACAAGATAGCTAATATAGAATAGAAATCAAAATCACCAACAAGGGAGACAGACTTGATCTTGAAGGGATCAAAAAACGAGAGACTCGCTTGGTTTTGACAAAACAAACCACGAGAGACACACTCGATCTTGGAGAAAGCAATACAAGAGAGACGCAATCAATCTTGAAGAAAACTCTGTTTATTTTATTCAACAATTCAACCATTAACATAACTGAATGTCCAGGTGCTTATTAATGTCCAGGTGCTTATTTTATTCAACAACTCAACCATTCAACAATAACATTAATATGCACCAACACAAATATAATAGAAAAACCTAATAATTCTTAATTCAATAAGGAAACTAAATCCTAATTTAACTACTAAATATAAATCCTAATATTCCCTATTTAATAAAATCTAAAATGGTCATACAATATTAAAATTCCTAAATAAATAAAAACCAATTCCCATTGTTGCCTTCATTCTCCATCAAAGGACCTTCTATTCCCAAAGCATATCAACTAAAGATAATCCTCTAAATAGCAGTACATCACAAGGAAGCTAAAAAACATGTCCAATCCCACAACAATTATTTTAAGAGCAAATACTTCTTGGATTACAAAACTTATTTCCATTCATACAGAACATGTCCAATCCCACAACAATTATTTTAAGAACAAATAATTCTTTGATTAAAAAACTTATTTCCATTCACACAGTCTGAATTACAACAAACATAGCACAAACACATAAAAATCGCAACAGCTCCCCCTCTCAAAAAAAAAAAATAGTAGCGACTTCACTCTGCTCAGGATACCCATTGCTCCCCTCAAAAAGAAAAGATCCTGGTTCAAGCTACAGGAAAAAACTCCTGAGGTCCCCTACCATTGTCGCTGGATTCCCTAACGATGACTATGTTTTATCATAGATATTAGGTAACAATGCCTAGAGAGATTCCGTAAGTGTTCATCTCATCAAGAGCTGCTCTCCAAAGACAGTCCATGTTCATCTCATCAAGAACTGCAGTCCAAAGACAGTCCTCAACATCTTGCTTTTTTAGATACAATGTGAAAAAGAGAAGGATTTGGAGACTAAGAAAGATGTTTAAAATAAATATCTATAGCAAAGATATCCAGACACCCAAAGGCCACATCCTTTTAACCTATTCTTAAATTAAAGGGAGTTTAGAATCTCAAAATGTAAACAAAGCTCATAAGGTTTCCACTCATTTGGCTTCTGTAAAGATGAATCTCCCAAGAAATATTTCTCAATACTCAATTGATGAAAAAGGCTAGAGATGGAGGCATAATACAATCTGGATGAACGACAAAGGTGGAAAGTAAAGTATAAGGCTTCCCCATACCCAAGGTCCTACTAGAAACGAATGTGAAGATCATTAGGAGCTTTATATTTTGATAGAGACATGGTGAGAAACAAGTGATGCTAAGTGAGATACTCTAGCCTTCACATACCAACCATTTGAATGAACATCATGCTCATGTTCATTGCAAATAACCTAGTGCCAAAATGAGTCATGTTCTAATATAATAAGCAGAACTTCCCCATAAAGGCAATGTTTTTTTTTCCTGAACAAAAAGAGACCAGTGCCAACTCTCCCTTAATCTTAGATGTATAACATACTTTATATCAAGTTTGTGATATAGGTTACATCGTATTCTCAGCAAAGGACAACCAGATAAATAAAATAAGACCTCATGATTCTCTAACTTGGTTACCGTTAACATTAAGAATCACACATTTTTAACCCACCAACTTCCTCTGGCTTTAGTTTGCTCTTTCAATTGCTAAACATTCACTGACAACCTGACACAAACAGATTGCTAACAGAAACACAGGTACATTTAGAAAACATGCAACAAGAAAATAAACACTTTTAGTGGACTCCCACCTAAATTTAATCC
>Ga0307518_10001456_pt1 | contig 17573 bp, 16 predicted proteins | sample 25_EM_MG_FD_203889 | JGI IMG/M metagenome (GOLD analysis project Ga0307518, IMG submission 203889) | Populus trichocarpa ectomycorrhiza microbial communities from riparian zone in the Pacific Northwest, United States - 25_EM | ecosystem: Host-associated > Plants > Roots > Unclassified | place...
AGTTGCGGGAAGTCGGTGACCAAGGTGCCGACGCGCGTGAGCACGTCGGCCAGCGCGTCCCGGCTCACCGGTTCCGCGCCTCGGACGCCGCGCAGGATCTCGGCGGCGGCGATACCGTCGATCATCGAGAACGCCTCGTCGCGGTCGAGCGGGGCGAGCCGGAACGTGACGTCCTTGAGCACCTCGACCAGCACCCCACCGAGGCCGAACGCGACGATCTTGCCGAAGGTGGCGTCGGTGGTGGCGCCGATGATCACCTCCTGCCCGCTGCTGAGCATCCGCTGCACCTGCACGCCGGTGATCTCGGCGTCGGCGTCGTACGCCTCGGCGTTGGCGACGATGGCCCGGAAGCCGTCCGCCACCGCGTCGGCGGTCGTGAGGCCGACCAGCACCCCGCCCGCCTCCGTCTTGTGCAGGATGTCGGGCGAGACGATCTTCAGCACCACGGGGAGGCCGATCTCCTGCGCCTGCGCGACGGCCTCCTCCGCGGTGGTCGCCAGCCGTTCCGCCGGGGTCGCGATCCCGTATGCCTCGCATACCTGGCGGCCTTCGGGCGCGGTGAGCGACGTCCGCCCCTCGGCGGCGACCTTCTCGAGGATCTTCTCGACGATCTCTTTGTCTGCCATGAAGTTCTCCCTCAGATCACGCCGGCCGCGCGCAGCCGGTCCAGGTCGTCCGCGCCGTAGCCGAGTTCGCCGAAGACCTCGGCGTTGTGTTCGCCGAGCAGCGGCGAGCGTTCGACCTCGACCGGCGAATCCGACAGCTTCAGCGGGCAGCCCACGGTTTTGAAGGCCCCACGCTCGGGATGGTCGACTTCGACGACCGAACCGAGCTCGGCCAAGGTGGCGTCCTCGGCGAGTTCCCGGGTGGACAGGATCGGGCCGCAGGGGATGTTGTGGGCGTTGAGTGCCTCCATCACCTCCCATTTGGTGTGCTTCTCGGTCCATTCCTCGATCATCCCGAAGGCCTTGTCCAATTTGGACAGCCGCGCTTCCGGGGTGGCCCAGTCCGGGTCCTCGGCGAGTTCGGGTTTCCCGATCAGCCGGGTGATCGGCTGCCAGCCGACCGGCTGGATGATCACGTAGATGTAGTCGTTCGGCCCGCCCGGCGCGCATTTCACCGCCCAGCCCGGCTGACCACCGCCGGACGCGTTGCCCGAACGCGGGACCTCGTCGCCGAAGACGTCGTTCGGGTACTCGTCGAGCGGTCCGTGCGCCAGCCGTTGCTGGTCACGAAGCTTGACCCGGCAGAGGTTCAGCACGGCGTCCTGCATCGCGACCTGGACCCGCTGCCCGCGGCCGGTGTTCGTCCGCTGGTAGAGCGCGGCCAGGATCGCGGCGACCAGGTGGATGCCCGTCCCCGAGTCCCCGATCTGGGCGCCGGTCGCGGTCGGCGGCCCGTCCTCGAAACCGGTGGTGCTCATCGCGCCACCCATCGCCTGCGCGATGACCTCGTAGGCCTTGAAGTCCGCGTACCGGCCGGGCCCGAAGCCCTTGATCGAGGCGTAGATCAATCGCGGGTTCAGCTCCGCGAGCCGCTCCCACGGGTAGCCGAACCGGTCGACCACGCCGGGCCCGAAGTTCTCCACCAGGACGTCCACACTGGACACGAGCTGGTCGAAGACCTGCTTTCCCTGCTCGCTCTTCATGTTCAGGGTGATGCTGCGTTTGTTGGCGTTGAGCATCGTGAAGTAGAGGCTGTCCACCCCTGGCAGGTCCCGGAGCTGGCCGCGGGTGATGTCGCCGCGGCCGGGGGTCTCCAGTTTGATCACGTCCGCGCCGAGCCAGGCCAGGATCTGCGTGGACGAAGGTCCTGATTGGACATGTGTCATGTCGAGGACGCGGACGCCGTCGAGTGCCTTTCCCATCGGTGATCCCTCCCGGCTACTTGTACATGGTCTGGTTCATGGTTCCGGGCGCGTACACGTCCGGGTCGATCCAAACGTTGATCAGCGAAGGCTTTCCGGAATCGCGGGCGCGCAGCAGCGCCGGGCCGATGTCCGCGGGGTCGCGCACCGCCTCACCGTGCCCGCCGAGCATCCGGGCGAACTCGTCGTAGGGCACGTCGCCGAGCGTGTTGCCGACGCGTTCCCTGCCGAGGCCGTACTTCGCCGCCTGCCCGTACCGGATCTGGTTCATCGAGGAGTTGTTGCCGACGATCCCGACGAACGGCAGATTGAAGCGCACCAACGTCTCGAAGTCCCAGCCGGTCAGGCTGAACGCGCCGTCGCCGAACAGGGCGACGACCTCCTTCTCCGGCCGCGCGTGCTTCGCGGCGAGGACGAACGGGATCCCGACACCGAGCGTGCCGAGCGGGCCGGGGTCCATCCAATGGCCTGGCGCCTTCGGCTGGACGACCTGGCCGGAGAACGTCACGATGTCGCCGCCGTCGCCGATGTAGAGCGAGTCCTCGGTGAGGAATTCGTTGATCTCGTGCACCAGCCGGTACGGGTGGATCGGGCTCGCGTCGGAATGCTGGAGCGGCAGGCGCTTCTGTTTCGCCTTCGCCTCCACGTCCTGCAGTTCTTCCAGCCAGACCTTGCGCGCCACGGCCCCGTTGTCGACCCGGCCGGTGGCCGCCTCCGCGACCGCGGCGAGCACCTGCCCCGCGTCGCCGACGATGCCGAGATCGACGTCCCGGTTCTTCCCGACGGTGCGGTAATCGAGGTCGATCTGCACGACGGTCGCGTCCGGCGAGAGCCGCTTCCCATAGCCCATGCGGAAGTCGAACGGGGTGCCGACGATGACGATCACGTCGGCGTTGTCGAAGGCGTACCGGCGCGAGAGCTGGAAGTGGTGCGGATCGCCGGGCGGCAGCGTGCCGCGCCCGGCGCCGTTCATGTACGCCGGGATGTTCAGCCCGCGCACCAGCTCGGTCGCCGGTCCGGTGGCGCGCGTCGTCCACACCTGGCTGCCGAGCAGGATGGCCGGCTTCTTCGCGTGGACGAGCAGGTCCGCGAGTTTCTCGATGTCGGCCGGGTCGCCGGCGTTCCGGGTGGACGCCCGGTACCGGCCCTCGGTGGGGATCCGCGCCTGGTCCACCGGGACCTTCGCGTCGAGGACGTCCCTGGGAATCTCCAAAAAGGACGGTCCCGGCGCGCCGTGGTAGCACTCGCGGAACGCCATCGAGACCAGGTCCGCGACCCGCGCGGTATGCGGCACGGTCGCGGAGAACTTGGTGATCGGCGCCATCATGTCGACGTGCGGGAGATCCTGCAGTGAACCCATCTTGTGCTGGGTCAACGCGCCCTGGCCGCCGATGAGCAGCATCGGGCTCTCCGCACGCAGCGCGTTCGCGACACCGGTGACGGCGTCCGTGGTCCCCGGCCCCGCGGTGACGACCGCGCAGCCGGGGCGGCCGGTGATCCGCGCGTAGCCGTCCGCCGCGTGCGCCGCGACCTGCTCGTGCCGGACGTCGATGACTTCGATGCCCTCGTCGACGCAGCCGTCGTAGATGTCGATGATATGCCCGCCGCACAACGTGAAGATCGTGTCGACACCCTCCGCCTTGAGCGCCTTGGCCACCAGGTGGCCGCCGGAGATCAGGTCCGGGGCGGGTTCGGAACCGTTGGTGGTGGCCTTCGTCGCGGTGTCCCCCGCAGCGGTGCCGGTCGTTGGCGCCATCGTTCAACTCCTCTTTCTCGCACGCCGGACCTCTCTGATCCGTGCGCTCGTTTCCGGTTCTGCTCCGTCCGCCGTCCCTGCTCGAAGCCCCTGGTCGCGGCAGACTGTAGATTGCATACCGTATGAGGTAGGCATATAGTTACTCTTCGAACGCTCCGGTGTCCAGGGCCGCAAGCAGGTTTTCCCGGCCGCCCCCGGGGCTCGTCCTCTTCCGCGGAGAAAGGACTTCACGTGGACCTTTTCGAGCACGAGGCACGGGATCTCTTCGAGCGGCACGGCGTCCCGGTCCCCAGGGGAAAGGTCGCCACCACACCGGGATCGGCGAGGGCGATCGCCGTCGAACTGGGTGGATCCGTCGTGGTCAAGGCGCAGGTGAAGACCGGCGGACGCGGTAAAGCCGGCGGGGTGAAGGTCGTCCACTCCCCCGACGACGCCGAACAGGCCGCCGAGGACATCCTCGGAATGGACATCAAGGGACACCGCGTACACAAGGTGCTCGTCACCGAAGCCAGCGCGATCGCCGAGGAGTACTACCTCTCCTTCCTGCTCGACCGCGCGGCCCGGGCCTTCCTCGCGATGGCGTCGGCCGAAGGCGGGATGGACATCGAGGCGGTCGCGGCCACGAAACCCGGGGCGCTGGCCCGGATCCCGGTCGATCCACTGACCGGTGTGGACACCGCGCTGGCCGGCCGGATCATCGAAGCCGCCAGGCTACCCGCCGCGGCGGCCGACGCGATCGTCGCACTGTGGACGGTCTTCGCCGAAGAAGACGCCACGCTGGTGGAGGTCAACCCGCTCGTGCTGACCACGGACGGGACGGTCGTCGCGGTCGACGGGAAGGTCACCCTCGACGCGAACGCCGCGTTCCGGCAGCCGTCCCACGCCGGGTTCGTCGATTCGCCGGACGAGGACCCGCTCGAACGCAGGGCCCGGGAGTCCGGGCTCAATTACGTCAAACTGGACGGCGACATCGGCGTGATCGGCAACGGCGCCGGACTTGTCATGTCCACTTTGGACGTCGTCGCCGCGGCCGCCGCCGAAGCGGGTGCCCGAGGGCCCGCGAACTTCCTCGACATCGGCGGCGGCGCGTCGGCCGAGATCATGGCGGCCGGGCTCGGCGTCATCCTGGGCGACGAACAGGTGCGCAGTGTTTTCGTCAACGTCTTCGGCGGGATCACCGCTTGCGACGCCGTCGCCGACGGGATCGTCCGCGCGCTCGCCCTGCTCGGCGACCGCGCGGCCAAACCCCTAGTCGTGCGGCTCGACGGCAACAACGTCGCCGAAGGCAGGCGGATCCTCGTCGAGGCCGCGCATCCCCTGGTGACCTTGGTGGACACGATGGACGACGCCGCCGGTGCGGCGGCGAAACTGGCGGCCGCGGAACCGGAGGCGTGAGATGGCGATCTTCCTCGACGAACACAGCAAGGTCGTCGTCGCGGGCATGACCGGCGCCGAGGGGCGCAAGCACACCGCGCGCATGCTGGCCGCGGGAACGAACGTCGTCGGCGGGATCAACCCGCGCAAAGCCGGACAGGAGATCCTCCTCTCCGGACGGTCTCTGCCGGTGTTCGGTGATACCGCCGAGGCCGTCGCGGCGACCGGCGCGGACGTCTCGGTGCTCTTCGTCCCGCCGCCCGGGGTGAAGGACGCCGTCATCGACGCAGTGGACGCCGGAGTCGGGATGGCGGTCGTCATCACCGAAGGGGTTCCGGTCCACGACGCGGCCGCTTTCTGGGCCCACGCAAAGGAAAGCCCGACACGCGTGATCGGGCCGAACTGCCCGGGCGTGATCAGCCCCGGCCGGTCCAACGCCGGCATCATCCCGGACGGGATCACGAAACCCGGACGGATCGGGCTGGTCTCGAAATCCGGCACGCTCACCTATCAGCTGATGCACGAACTACGCGAACACGGGTTTTCGACGTGTGTCGGCATCGGTGGCGACCCGATCATCGGCACCACGCACATCGACGTCGTCGAGGCGTTCGAAAAGGACCCCGAGACCGAGGTGATCGTGCTCATCGGGGAAATCGGCGGCGACGCCGAGGAGCGCGCCGCCGAGTACATCCGGGCGAGGGTGAGCAAACCCGTCGTCGGCTACATCGCCGGGTTCACCGCTCCGCCGGGCAAGACTATGGGCCACGCCGGCGCGATCGTGTCCGGGACCGGCGGAACGGCCGAAGCGAAGAAGAAAGCCTTGGAGACGGCCGGGATCCAGGTCGGCCGCACGCCGAGCGAGACCGCGGCGATCGTCCGGGAAACCCTCGTCCGGTGAGCGAGATCGACGCGCTGCTCGCGAACGCGCGCGCCTACAAGGAAACCGTGGGTGAAGCCACGAGGCGGCCACGGCGGCGGATCGCCGTCGTGGCCTGCATGGACGCGCGGATCAGCGTGTACCGGCTGCTCGGGCTCCGCGAGGGTGAGGCGCACGTGATCCGGAACGCGGGCGGCGCGGTGACCGAGGACGCGATCCGGTCCCTGACCGTGAGCCAGCGCCTGCTCGGCACCCGCGAGATCGTGCTCATCCACCACCACGATTGCGGGATGCGAATGTTCACCGACACCGATTTCGCCCGGCAGATCGAGGCGAGCACGGGGATCCGGCCACCGTGGGCGGCGGAGACGTTCACCGACTCCGCCCAGGACGTCCGGCAGTGCATCGCGCGCCTTCGGACGTCGCCGTTCCTGCTGCACACCGCGTCCGTGCGCGGGTTCGTGTACGACGAGCGGACGGGGAAGCTCGCCGAAGTGTCCTGTTGAGAGGGTCGATGGTGGGCTACTCACCCGACAAGCCGAGGCGATCCGGACGGCTGTACACGTTCATCGACGTGCCCCGCAGGAACCCCACCAGCGTCAGGCCCATCTCCGCGGCGAGGTCCACCGCCAGCGACGACGGCGCGGAAACCGCCGCCAGCAACGGGATCCCGGCCATGACCGCCTTCTGCACCAGCTCGAACGACGCCCGTCCGCTGACCATCAGCACCGTCCCGGACAGCGGCAGTCTCCCCTGACGCGCCGCCCAGCCGACCACCTTGTCGACGGCGTTGTGCCTGCCGACATCTTCCCGCAGGCACAACAGCTCCCCGGTCGCGCTGAACAGACCCGCCGCGTGGAGCCCGCCGGTGCGGTCGAAGACCAGTTGCGCGGTGCGGAGCCGATCCGGCAGTTCGGCCACTGTGGACGGTGAGATCACCAGCGCGTCGCCGTCCACCGGCCAGGTCGCGGTCGTCCGCACCGCGTCGAGGCTCGCCTTCCCGCAGAGCCCGCATGACGACGTGGTGTAGAAGTTGCGCTCCAGGGAGGCGTCGGGCGGGGCGACCCCGTCGGCGAGGACGACGTCCAGCACGTTGTAAGTGTTGACACCGTCGGCCGTCGCGCCCGCGCAGTACCGGATCGACCGGATGTCGCCGCTCGACCGTGAAACCCCTTCGCCCACCAGGAATCCGGCCGCGAGATCGAAGTCGTGGCCAGGGGTGCGCATCGTGATGGTCAAGGGTTTGCCGCCGACGCGGATCTCCAGCGGTTCTTCGACGGTCAGCGTGTCCGGGCGCGAACCGGGTACCCCTTCCACGACGCGGACGACCCGCCTCCTGCTCGTCACCCGGCCCATCAGCGGATCGCCGGCAGCAGCGATTTCGGTCGTCCCGGCTGGGAAAGCCGCCCGCCGAGCAGCGCGCCGAGAACGCTGAGCACCCCCGCGGCCGCGAACGCGCCGAGATAGCCGTGGGTGGACACTACGAACGCGGCCAGGCCGACTCCGAGCAGTGCCCCGACGGCTTTGGCGGAATACAGCACCCCGAAGTTCTGCAGCGCGGACTCCTCGCCGAAGTAGTCGCGGACCAGGGACACCAGCAGTGAATAGCAACTCCCGTTGCCGAGCCCGGCCAGCGCGGCACCGGCGACGAGCCCTGCGGCGTTATGACCTGCGTAGAGCAGGACGAACTGGGCGATCCCGCCCGTGGCCAAGGCCAGGCGCAGGATCCGGCGACGGCCGAGCCGGTCGGACAGCCCGCCGAGCAGGACCCGTCCGGCGCCGGTCACCCCGGCGAGCACCGCGAGCGCGACGGCGGCGAGCACCGGCCCGCCTCCTTGCGCGGCGACGAAGGTCGCGAGATAGGCGACGTCGAAGAGCAGGACCGCGGCGGCCAGCACGACGATGAGGTACATCGCCACCGCGGTCGGGCACCGCAGCACCTCCGACGGCCGGTATTCGCGCAGAGCGGGCCGGTTGACCGCGACGCCGCGGTTGCGCACCTTGTCGGCCGCCCACACCCGCGGATCCGGGCGCTCCGGCCACCACCGGGGCGGCGGGTCGCGCAGCAGTACCGCGGTACTCGCGATCATCATCAGCACGGCCACCGCGACGACGTCCAGGATCGGCCGCCGAGTGCCCTCCGTCAGCCAGAAACCCCCGGCCAGCACGAAAACCACGCTCCCGTAAGCGAAAGCCCCGCTGACGGCGCCGACCCGCGCCGGGACACGGTCGGGGAACCAGTTCATCACCGTGCCGACGCAGGTCGCGTAGACGACGCCCGTCCCGATCCCGCCGAGCACCGAGTAGCCGATGAACATCGTGAGCAGGGTGCTCGCGTGCCCCAAGGTGAACATCCCGGTGGAACAGAGCACCCCGCCGATGATCACCGCCACCGCGGGCGGGAACATCCCACGCTCGCGCAGCCGCGCGACCGGGTACACCACGCACGCCTGGCACACCGTCCAGAGCGCGAAGGAGACGACCACTTCGGGGAACGTCCATCCGTAGGTGGCCATCAGGACCGGTGCGACGACACCGAAGCCGTACTGCTGGATCCCGGCGGCGAACATCGCGGCCCAACTGAGCCATGACATCCACGACCGGGGCTTGCCGAGCAGGTCCACGTCGCTTTCGCCGACGCGATACCGGCGGCCGTAGTGGTCTCGCAGAATTCGAGGATCGGGCATGGGTCCCACCCCGCTCACGGCAGATTGTATACAGTATGTAGTTTGGTTATAGCACTCGGCCCGCCGGAAGTCCACGAATTGTCGGACCCCCTCGTTAGCGTCGGCCGTCATGGACACCACGCCGTTCCGAGCCCGGATCCCGGAGGCCGATCTCGAAGACCTCCGAGGCCGGCTTCGTCGCGCCCGCTGGCCCGAGGACGAGACCGTCGACGACTGGTCGCAAGGCGTTCCCGGCGCGTACCTGCGCGAATTGTGTTCGTACTGGGCGGACACGTACGACTGGCGGGCCGCGGAGACCCGGCTCAACGCGTTCCCCCAGTTCCGGACCGAGATCGACGGGCTCGGCATCCACTATCTCCACGTCCGCTCCCCGCACCCCGGCGCGCTGCCGCTGATCCTCACCCACGGCTGGCCGGGTTCGGTCTTCGAGTTCCTCGACGTGCTCGGCCCGCTCACCGATCCGGTCGCCCACGGCGGGGACGCGTCGGACGCCTTCCACGTCGTCGTCCCGTCCCTGCCGGGCTACGGCTTCAGCGACAAACCCGCCCGCGCCGGCTGGTCGATCCAGCGCATCGCCGACGCGTGGATCCACCTCATGGACGGCCTGGGCTACGAGCGCTTCGGCGCCCAGGGCGGCGATTGGGGCACCAGCATCACCACGCTCATGGGACGGACGGCGCCGGAACGGCTGGCGGGTATCCACCTCACACCGCCGCTCGCCGCGCCGGACCCGGCGACGTTCGGCGAGCTGACCGAGTCGGAACGGAAATCGCTCGACGATCTCGAAAGCGCCAAGGCGGACGGTTCGGGTTACGCGATCCAGCAGGCCACGAGGCCACAGACGATCGGCTACGCCCTGGCCGATTCGCCGGTCGCGCTGTGCGCGTGGATCGTCGAGAAGTTCCAGGCGTGGACGGATTGCGACGGCCATCCGGAGAACGCGCTGAGCCGGGACGCGATGCTCGACGACATCACGCTCTACTGGCTGACCGGCACCGGCGCCTCGTCCGCCCGCCTGTACTGGGAGAGTTTCGCCGAGGTGTCGGGCTGGTTCTCCGAATCCACTGTGGACACGATCGCCGTGCCCACGGGCTGTTCGCTCTTCCCGCGCGAGATCCCGCGTCCGTCCCGCCGGTGGGCCGAACGCCGGTTCACCGACATCCGGTACTGGAACGAACTGGACCGGGGCGGCCACTTCGGGGCGTTCGAGCAGCCGGGCGTCTTCACCGAGGAGGTGCGCTCGTTCTTCCGGCTCGTGCGGTGACCGTTGACTGTGACACCGTGTCAGGCTGTCTCGTGGGAGGACCATGTTCAGTATCGGAGACTTCGCCAAACACGGCCGGGTGTCGGTCCGGATGCTGCGTCACTACGACGCCATCGGGCTGCTGCGGCCCGCCCACGTCGATCCGTTCAGCGGCTACCGGTCCTACACCGGCGACCAGCTGGCCCGGCTCAACCGGGTGATCGCGCTCAAGGACCTCGGCTTCACGCTCACCCAGGTGCAGGAGATCCTCGACGCGGAGATCGGCGTCGACGAGTTGCGCGGAATGCTGCGGCTGCGGCGCGCCGAACTCGAAGCGGCCATCGCGGCCGACGAAGCACGGCTCAAAGCCGTCGAAGCGAGGCTCCGGTCGATCGAAAGCGAGGGAACCATGCCTTCCGAAGACGTCGTCGTCAAAAGCCTCCCCGCGGTGCGCGTCGCCGAGCTCACCGGGACGGCGGGCGGATACGTGAACGAGGAGATCGGGCCCGTCGTGCAAGGGCTCTACAAGGACCTGTTCGGCGCGCTCGGCCCGATCACGCCGTCCGGACCGCTCATCGCCTACTACGAAGACGACGCCGACGGCGAACGGGTGCTGATCCACGCCGCGGTCCCGATCTCGGCCGAAACCGACGGCACCGAAGGATTCTCGACCGTCCGCCTCGCCGAAGTCGCGACCGCGGCGACGATCCTGCACCGCGGCTCGATGGAGACCGTGCTTTCCAGCTACCAGGCGCTGGCGAAATGGGTCGACGCGCACGGCTACCGCGCGAACGGCCCGGCGCGGGAGTTCTACCTCGAGTGCCCGGAAGACGGCGACCAGTGGGTCACCGAACTGCAACAGCCGATCACCAAAGCCTGACCGTCTCGTGAGTGGTAAGGACGGTTAGAACCGTCCTTACCACTCACGAGGCAGCGAGGAAACCGGTCACGGCGGCCCGGAACTCGGCAGGCGCCTCCAGCCAAGGCACGTGCCCGACCCCGTCGAACCGCACCCGGGTCACCGAAGGCAAGGCCTGCTCCAGCGAGTCGACGGCCCACCGCGGCCGGTTGTCCGCCATCCCGTCCACGATCAGCGTCGGCACCCGCAGCGACCGGCAGGCCGAGACGAGCTCCGATTCCGGCACCGTCCGCATCTCCTCGCTCAGCGCCGCGTTCGCCTCGTAGTTGACCGGGAACCAAGGCGTCGCCATCGCTTCGGCATGGCGCTCGCCGTCGGTCACGAAATCGGCGGCCCATTGCCGTACCGCCCGTTCGCGGCCCTCCCCGCGAAGCTCCTCGCCCAGCGCCCGTTCGAAGTTCCGCTTGAACTCCGCGTGCCATTCGTGCCCGAGGCCGACACCCGACACGTAAACGAGCGCGCTCACTCGTTCCGGGTGCGCGAGCGCGTAAAGAAGAGCGAGATGCGCGCCCCACGAATGCCCGAGCACCGGGACACGGTCGAGGCCATGGCATTCCCGGACGGCGTCGACGTCGGCGACCATCCGTTCCAGCGTGTACGGGCCGCGCGCTTCCGAGCGCCCGGCACCGCGCTGATCCCACCGGATCAACCGGAATCGCGGACCGAGATCGAGGGTGCCGAACATGTCCCACAGGCCGGGACCGCCGTGGCAGCACAGGATCGGTTCGCCTTGGCCGGTCACCGAGGTCCACAGCTCACGTCCGTCGTCGGTGATCATCACGGGATTATCCGATAGGCGACGGCGTCTTCGTTGGCTATCTTCCGCGGCATGACGACGTACACGCCGCCGCAGCGGACGGCCACCCTCGCCGACGCGCCCGCCATCGCGGCGCTGATGCGGGCTTCGGTGCTGGAGTTGTTCCCCCGGTTCTACGACGAGCGGCAGACCCTGAGCGCGGCCGAACATATCGCGAGCCTCGATCTGCGCCTGATCGAAGACGGCACCTACTTCGTCCACGAGGCCGACGGCGAGATCGTCGCCTGCGGGGGCTGGAGCAGGCGCAACAGAACGCACGCCGGCGCGGGCGACGCGGCGGACGACGACCGTCCCCTCGATCCGGCCACCGAGCCGGCGCGAGTGCGCGCCATGTTCGTCCGCGCCGACTGGACCCGGCGCGGGCTCGGGCGCGCGATCCTCGAGTCCTGCCGTCTCGCGGCCAAGGCCGAGGGCTTCAGCTCGCTCACCCTGACCGCGACGCTGCCCGGTGTCCCGCTGTATCTCTCGTTCGGCTTCACCGAGGTCGAACGGGTGACGGTGACAACGCCCGACGGCGTCGACGTACCTGGCGCCGTGATGGCCAGGGACATCGACGAGCCGGATAGCATCGAAGCATGATTTCCGGGGCCACCGCACTCTCGTTCGTCTTGATCTGTCTGCTCGGCGCGATGGCACCGGGCCCGGATTTCCTGGTGGTGACCCGCAGCGCGATCCTCGGCGGGCGCAAGGCCGGGATCGCCGCCGGACTCGGTATCGCGCTCGGCGTCTTCGTCTGGGTGGTCGCGATCGCGCTCGGGGTCGCGGCGATCCTCACCGCGTCGGCGATCGCGTTCACCGCGGTGAAGCTGGTCGGCGCCGCGTACCTGATCTTCCTCGGCGTCAAGGCTTGGCTGGCGGTGCGCCGCGGCGACTACAGCGAACTGAAGGACAAGGTCGCGCCGGTCGTCGCGCCCAAGGAGGCGTTCCGGCAGGGACTGCTCACCAACCTGCTCAACCCGAAGGTCGCGATGTTCTTCCTCGCGCTCATCCCCCAGTTCCTGCCGCATTCGGCCTCGACCGCGCAGACCCTGCAGCTCGCCGTGCTGGCCACCACGGTGGCCGTCGTCTGGACGTTCGTCCTCGCGACGCTGGTCGGTTCGCTGCGGCGGTTCTTCAGCTCCGGCCGCGTCCGGCGCATGATGGACGCGGTGATGGGCACCTTCCTGGTCGGACTCGGCATCCGGGTCGCGGTCCAGAACTGACGAAGGCGCCCATCACCCGGTGTCAGAGTGCTTCGGCGGCGAGGCGCGTCCCTTCGACGCGAGCGGCGATCTTGGCGAACGCGATGTCCCGCGACGTCGAAGTGTCGTCGGCGAACGGCGAGAACCCACAGTCGTCACAGGTGCCCAGCCGCTCCGGCGGGAGGTACCGCGCCGCCTGGAGAACCCTGTCCCGGACCTCCTCGGCGGTTTCGATCCGCGGGTCGATCGGGTCGGTCACGCCGATGAAGACCCGCTGGTCCGGCCCCGCGTGCTCGGCGATCATCCGCAGCGCCCGCTCGGGATCCGCCTCGCTGGCGAGCTGGACGTAGACGTTGCCGACCTTCAGCTGGAACAGCGTCGGCAGCAGTCCGGCGTAATCGACATCGAGGCTGTGCACGGAGTCCTGGTCCCCGCCGGGGCAGGTGTGCACGCCGATCTTCTTCCGCTCCTCGTCGGAGAAGCGGTCCAGCACGGCGTTGTTCAGGTCCACAAAGGACTGGAGCAGGCCGCCCGACGGATCGAGCTTCAGCGACAACCTGCCCTCGGTGAAGTCGATCTGCACGCTGTCCGCGCCCGCCTCGAGACTGCGGCGGATATCGGCCTCCGCTTCGTTCACCAGGTCGGCGATGAACTGTTCTTTGTCATATCCCGCCAATTCCTCACCGGGATAGACGAGACTGATCGCCGAAGCCGCGATCACCGCCTGCTTCACCGGTTTCGTCGCATACTTCTTCGCCTCACGCAGATACGAGTCGGCGTAGGCCTGGTAGCGGAACGGTCCGGCGGTGAGCCGCGGAAGCTGCCGGGTGTGCCCGTCGGCGAACGGGATCACGACGCCGTCGGGCGCCAGCGAAGTGAGGCCTGCCAAGGGATACGTGGCGAAGCTCGGCTTGCCCTGCTCCCCGTCGGTGATGACCGGGGAACCGGTCTCCTCCAGGCGCTTGATGGTGTCCACGAGAGCTCTTTCGTGTAACTCGCCGAGTCCGTCGGCATCGAGCCGCCCTGCCGCGTGCTCACCGAGCGCCTCGATGAGATAGCCGGGCCGGGGAATACTGCCGATCGGTTCGGTGGGCATGGTCATCGCTCGCGTCCTCCCAGATGGCGCAACCGCGGCCACCCTGGCCACAGGCGCAGAAGTTACCGAGATCTCCCCTCCGTGACGATCTTTTCCCGTGCCGAAACCCCTAATGGCGCAACCATTCGACCGAAATCGATCTTCTTTCGCCCCTGCGTATAGGTCGTTATACGAACGGCGGCGAAATTCGATGCTTATCCAGCCCCGCCTCTGGGTATTCCGTGGTTGTCGACGGCCGGGGCGCGCCGAAGGAGAAACCGATGCTGAGCCATCACGATCGGCAAGAGCTGGAGAAGATCGAGCGCTGGTTCGAGCTCACCGAACCCGCGCTGGCCGCCCGGCTCCGCGCCGGCAGGCCCGCCCGGCCCCCGCTGCTCCGGCTCGCCGTCCTCCTGAGCCTCGACCTCACCGCGGCCCTGTTGATGCTCCTGGGCTTGATCCTGAACAGCCCGGCCCTCCTGCTGACCGGGATGATCACCGTGACCACCGCGGTGATCGCGCATCTGTCCCGGTTCGGGCGCGACTGACCGTCTTCCCCGCCGCCGGTAGAGTCCGGGCGATACGTCCGGTTCACTGGGAGGAAGACGCATGCGGTTCATGATCATCATCAAGGCGGACGAAGACTCCGAAGCCGGGAAGATGCCGCCGATGGAAGCCTTGACCGCCATGGCGAAGTTCAACCAGGAGATGCTCGACGCCGGAGTGCTGGTCGGTGGCGAAGGCCTGCAGGAGAGCTCGAAGGGCGCGCGGGTCACGCTCAGCGCGGCCGGGGCCACCGTCACCGACGGCCCGTTCACCGAGGCCAAGGAACTCGTAGGCGGTTTCTGGATCGTCGATGTCCCGTCGCGCGCCGAAGCGATCGAATGGGCGAAGCGTTGCCCCACTCCCCCGACCGGCGACACCGTGCTCGAGGTCCGCAAGATCCTCGAAGCCGAGGATTTCGGTGAGAACTTCACGCCCGAACTCCAGGAGAACGAGCAGCGGATGCGCGACGAGATCGCGGAACGGTCCTAAGCTCGGCTCATGGCCGACCGGGAGTGGGTACTCCACGTCGACCTCGACCAGTTCATCGCCGCGGTCGAGGTCTCCCGGCGGCCTGAGCTGCGCGGCAAGCCCGTGGTCGTCGGCGGCACGGGCGATCCGGCCGAACGGGCCGTGGTGGCGACGGCGTCGTACGAGGCGCGGGAATTCGGCATCCGGTCCGGGATGCCGTTGCGAACCGCCGCGAAACGCTGCCCAGAAGCGATCTTCCTCGCCACGGACGCGCCCGCGTACCAGGAAGTCTCCGATCGGGTGATGGCGACGCTGCGGGAATTCCCCGTGGTCGTCGAAGTACTCGGCTGGGACGAAGCGTTCCTCGGCGTGACCACCACCGATCCCGAAGCGCTCGCCGCCGACGTCCGCCTGGCCGTGGCCGAAGAGACCGGGCTCTCCTGTTCGGTCGGCATCGGGGACAACAAGCTGCGCGCCAAACTCGCCACCGGCTTCGCCAAACCGGCGGGGATCTTCCGTCTCGTCCAGGACAACTGGTGGGAGGTCATGGCCGAAAAGCCGACGGACGCGCTCTGGGGCATCGGCACCAAGACCACGAAGAAACTCGCCGAAACCGGCTACCACACCGTGCTCGAACTGGCGGGCGCCGATCCGGCGGACCTCGCGGCGCGGTTCGGCCCGAAACTCGGCCCGTGGTACCGGATCCTCGCCGGCGGGATCGGCGACGCCGAGGTCACCGCGACGCCCTACGTCGCACGTTCCCGTAGCCGCGAGACGACCTTCCAGCAGAACCTCACCGATCCCGAGGTCATGGCCGCCGAGGTCGCCGCGCTCGCGAAACGGGTCTCGGAGGACGTCGCCGAGGAAGGCAGGCCCGCCGCGAGGGTCGCGGTCAAGGTCCGGTTCGCGCCGTTCCAGACTCATACGCACAGCGTGACCCTGCCCGCGCGAACCTCGGATCCCGCCGAGATCGAGCAGGCGGCGCTGGCCGTGCTCGGCATGTTCGACCTCGGCAGACCGGTCCGGCTGCTGGGGGTCCGCGCCGAATTCCTCTCGGCTGCGGAGCGATCCGCGTCGCCTTGACAGCGCTCGCGGCGTTTTGCCATTCTGGTTCCGGGTCGAGAGGCGCTGCGACGGAATTCTTCCGCCACGCTCGGCCCGCCGCGACAGACGTAAGGGCGCCTCCCACTGTGGAGGTGCCTTTCTTGCGTCAGAACCCTTTTCCGGCCTTCGTCGTCGAGGCCGTGCGCTGAACTCCCGCACTGACACCGTCCTTCCCGCCACCGGCGAGAAGGACCGTTCCGCCCTGCCTTCCGTGATGAATGGAGAACCAGTGAGCCCCACCCTGTCCAAGGTCAACGGGATCGAATTCGCCGTCGCCGACCTTTCCCTCGCCGAAGCCGGCCGCAAGCAGCTGCGCCTCGCCGAGGTCGAGATGCCCGGCTTGATGGCGCTGCGCCGCGAATACGCCGACTCGCAGCCGCTGAAGGGCGCCCGGGTCGCGGGTTCGCTCCACATGACCGTCCAGACCGCCGTGCTGATCGAGACCCTCGTCGCGCTGGGCGCCGAGGTGCGCTGGGTGTCCTGCAACATCTTCTCCACGCAGGACGAGGCCGCCGCGGCCGTCGTCGTCGGCCCGGAGGGCACCGTCGAGAACCCCTCGGGCTCCTCGGTGTTCGCGTGGAAGGGCGAGACGCTCGCCGAATACTGGTGGTGCACCGACCAGCTCTTCGACTTCGGTGACGGCCGCGTCCCGAACATGGTCCTGGACGACGGTGGCGACGCGACCCTGCTGATCCACAAGGGCGTCGAGTTCGAGGCGGCGGGCGCCGTCCCGCAGGCGACCGAGGAGGACCCCGAAGAGTACGGCCTCGTGCTGGAGACCCTGCGCGAGAGCCTCGGCCGCGACACCGGCCGGTTCACCCGCATCGCCAAGGAGGTCCGCGGGGTCACCGAGGAGACCACCAACGGCGTCAAGCGGCTCTACAAGCTCGCCAAGGAAGGCGAGCTGCTCTTCCCGGCGATGAACGTGAACGACTCGGTGACGAAGTCGAAGTTCGACAACAAGTACGGCATCCGCCACTCGCTCATCGACGGTCTCAACCGCGGCACCGACGTGATGATCGCGGGCAAGGTCGCGGTGGTCTGCGGCTACGGCGACGTCGGCAAGGGCGCGGTGGAATCACTGCGTGGCCAGGGCGCCCGCGTGGTCGTCACCGAGATCGACCCGATCTGCGCGCTGCAGGCGGCGATGGAGGGCCTCGACGTCGTGGAACTCGACGACGTCGTCGAGCGCGGTGACATCTTCATCACCACCACCGGCAACTTCGACATCATCATGGCCGACCAGATGGCCAAGATGAAGCACAACGCGATCGTCGCGAACGTCGGCCACTTCGACAACGAGATCGACATGGCGGGCCTCGCGAAGATCCCGGGCATCCAGAAGATCGAGATCAAGCCGCAGGTGCACGAGTGGGTCTTCCCCGCGACGGCGGACCGCGAGGCGCACTCGATCATCGTGCTCTCCGAGGGCAGGCTGATGAACCTCGGGAACGCGACCGGCCACCCGAGCTTCGTGATGTCGAACTCCTTCACCAACCAGACGATCGCGCAGATCGAGCTGTTCACGAAGCCCGGTGAGTACGCCACCGACGTCCACGTGCTGCCGAAGCACCTCGACGAGAAGGTGGCCCGTCTGCACCTGGACGCGCTGGGTGTCCGGCTGACCACGCTGACCAAGCGCCAGGCCGAGTACAT
>Ga0307518_10001458_pt1 | contig 17552 bp, 10 predicted proteins | sample 25_EM_MG_FD_203889 | JGI IMG/M metagenome (GOLD analysis project Ga0307518, IMG submission 203889) | Populus trichocarpa ectomycorrhiza microbial communities from riparian zone in the Pacific Northwest, United States - 25_EM | ecosystem: Host-associated > Plants > Roots > Unclassified | place...
TTCTTCATTTCTTCTCTCCTTACCAAGTTCTACTCTCATTCTCCTCCTCTCTCACTCCACGCTAGGTAAAATTTCTAACTCTTGCTTTTTATTTTTTTGTTTTTGATTGCTAAGGTGGTTAATTAATTGATTTTTTTTCCTCTCAATCTCAACCAGCAAGGTCTTTAGCCAGGTAAACCTCCTTCTTCTTCCATTTATTTGTTTAAATAAAATCTTTATTGTTTTGATAGAAATTGTTTATAGGTTTTGATGTTTTTGCTTCAATGGTTAAAAGGTTTAGGGTTTTGAGACTTAATTGTTAAATTTGAAATTTTTATTTGAATATTTTGGTTTTATAAGGTTCAGTTAATTTAATATTGTGTTGTTAAGGTTATCTCATGTTGGTTAATAAATGTTATATGCCTACTAAATATTTTTCATGGTTTCAAATTTGTGTGGTGTGTTTCTTGAGAAAATGTTATAATATAATGAATTTATGTGGTGTGTTTATTAAGAAATGTTAAACACTCATCAAAATATGCTTTCTATTAAGTCTAATTTATTTTTTCAAATTAATTTAAAGGTTGATGTCAATTGTTAATAAATACAATTTAAATGATGCATCTAGTGAGTATATGAGTTTTCCTAGAAATAATATCTATTTAGTGATTTGAGTATTTAGGTTTGAGCATATAAGAGCAAAAGGAATTGATAGGAACAAAAATAGGAACAAGGATAGGAGCAAAAGGATTGAGTTTTGAATAGATATACTATAAAAATAGATCTCTCTATCGATTTAAATTAATTTTAGACCGATGTAACAAAATAGTTGATTCCTCACATTTTTTTTTGTTTTATTTAGAAATTGATAGGAACAAGGAGTGGTCGTAAATAAAATCAACTGGTTTGTGGCAACATATTATTGATGTGTATTTACAGGTAAACAAATTTAAGGTAATCTCTCATATAAGGGAGGTGTTGTCAATATTTTTTTTAAAATAAAAATATTATTACCTTTTTCAAACCTTTAATTTATGTAGATACCTAGGGGAAAGTCAGTAGCGCGTCGTACAAAAAGGATTGTTATTAGTTCTTCTAGCAACACTTCTAACAACCATGAGTCATTAGGTGCTGACTATGAATAGTCACTTAAGACACAAGTAGACTATCTCTATACAGGCTCATCAATTGTTACGCCGCCACGCTGAAAGGGGTTTATTTATAGCGAGAACCATTTATTGGGAAGTATATTGTCGAGAGGAAGCCCGCCCACTTAATGTAAGTTTGTTTACCTTTCATGCACTATTAAAACTTAAAGAACAATTAATAACTATTGAAAAACTAATTTTAACTAACGAATATAATTTCAGGTTTATAAATGTTGAGGTTGCCCGCATGATAATATCAGCCATAAAATATGCTAAAGAAAGAGATCTTCCATGCTGGAGAGATGTGACGATTTAGAGGGATTTCAGACCTCCACACATTCGAAGGCTATATGGGTAGAATATATTTAGCACGTGATATCTGAGCATTTTTTTATGGTGGTTGCAATCTGATGCAAAAATCAAAACAGGAAGATTCACGGTTTAATTACCACACGATTGGCGAATTCATTCTATTTGTTTTGCATGTAAAGCGGATGACAAGATTCTTTTTTATTACTTTTATTTTAAAAAAATTGTTTTTATTATTGATATGTATAACTAACAAATATTTTCTCTTGCAGGCTACGACTCTTGGACACGAACAAAGACTGATAGAGGTTTTTGTAGAAACTCACAAGAGAAATGATGATTGTCAAAAAGAGGTGCAACAACTCATGGATAGCCGAGCTTAGAAGTTTATGGTATGTTGGATTTCAACAATTTTTTTCTTAAATTATTATTTTTTAATTTGCTTACTTTTTTTCCAGAAAACATATAACACTTAGTTGTAGGAGGGATACGGGGATGATCCTTCAACCCATTCAAAACTCGATCTGAATTTGTTGTTGGAGATATAATCGTGTAATATACCTATTAGAAAGAGAGTTTATGGTATTTAAAACACTACAACTGAGGAGTTGTGAATTCTCTTAAATGTTTCAATCATTTGATGCTCGCAATCGGTTCCGAGCACTCAATCTCTAGAGTTCCAAGCAATTTTAAACCAACAAGTTGAAACTCAAAAGACCCATCATGCTGATGAGATAAAACTACTTAGTGTTATACAACTAAACTCTAGTGATTGCACATGGAGTTGAAATCATACATGGGTGGTACATGTGCTCTCCTTTATCACCCCAGTCCCAGTAAAGACCTGCCTCCTCCTTTAGCTCCTTTATTCCAGATGAATTGTATTTAAACTGATAAATTTCTAAATTTATAATAAATATTTTATTTTTTATTTTTATTTTTATACTTTGTTTATTAGATTTTTTAAAAAATATTTAAATAACTAATTAACAAACTTACCAGTGGAATAAGTTCGTCAATATATTCCAGAGAGTTAGAAAACAAATTACTGAAAATGCCATTGATACTATTTAATCACCGATGGAATTCATGTGTTGGTGATGTAGAGCATAAATCACCAATGGAATTACAATGAGACTTTTTGTCTGTGATATACTATATTCACCAATAGAAATCCCAATATAAGGATGTCGACAATGTTTTTTTTTGTTTGGCATGTCTTTCTATTTGTAAATTCATTGGTGATTATATTACTAAAAGAATGATTGATAGAACAGAAATCACCGATGATAAGTTTTTCAATTAACAATAACCATTCGTGATCCTGTCAATAAAAGTCGTGCCAACATAATTAGTGTTTAACTACCAATAAAATATTACGTCTGTAGATTGCAAAATTCTAGTAATTTGTGTCTCATCACATGAATCTAGAAAGTACAACCTTTATTCAAACTAAATAATATTAGGTGCCTAATAATCTAGTTATTGTAAATGAGAAAAATGCATAATATTGCATGTTGTAAATTAAATTGCAATACCAAATTACATGATTTATCATTAAATTGTTTCATTAAATTGTTTTGTATGTTTCTAGAATTACTAAACCTTTACTTTATGTTCATAAATTTACCCTTGAAAGTGATGGTTTCTTTTAATTTTAGCCTTTTTCATATTAATAATATAAGGATTGAGACAGTAGAAAAACATTTACAATATAAAAAAGTATTCTTCTGATTTTTTTATTAGGAGAGTGAGAAAGGTTTAACACACATACAATGCTTGTCAGGATAAATTAGAAAACTAATTATACAAGAAAATCAAGAACCTAATAATAAGGAGATTAATTGTAAATCCCTGTATAGAAAATTAAAAAAAAAAATCATAACATTCCTCCTCAAGTTAGTGTATAAATTTCATAGTTGCTTAACTTGTTTAAGAACTTTAAGAACACATGACTTGAAACTGTTTTGTTAAGAATTTCAATCAATTGATCCTTATATTTGATCTTCGACAACTTATAATTTATTTTTTTTATCAAACTTCTCCTTAATGAACAATCCATATATATGTGTGTGTGTGTGTGTGTGTGTGTGTCTGTGCGAGAGAGAGAGAGAGAGCTATACAATCATGTTGAACTGGATTATGGGCAATATCACATACGGCTTTAACAGTACAATATAGTTTCATGTTAAACATGGACTCCACATATAATTTCAAGTCTTTTTTTAATAGTGTTCAACTAATTAACATGAAGACATACTAATCTCTTGTAAAAAATCTAAGGCATTTATTTTTTAGATAGAAAGATTCCTTTATGAGATTGAAACACTTCAATTCCAAAAAAATATTTCTAAAGACCTAGATCTTTCATTTCAAATTCTCTAACCAAGTAATCTAGTAGAGACTTCCTTTCTTTGAGATCATTTTCCATAGACACCATATCATCTACATATATAATGAGTGTTGTAATCTCATCCGAACACTCTGAAGGTAGTCAATGGCTATTATAGATTTTTACCCATGCAATAATTTCTTTAGCCTGCATACCTGCTGGTTATGCTTTTCAAGGATCATACACCTTGGTGGGAGATTTGTTTATACTTTTATTGACAAGTAATCATTTAGAAAGGCATTCTTCATATTTGATTGATGTAATCACCAATCTAATATGTCATAAGCAACATCGTTGTATTGATTTTGGCTATAGGTGTAAATGTCTCTATATAATCGATCTCATAAGTTTAAGTGTAACATTTTCACCATTAGTCTTGCTTTAAGCATTCAATTATATCATAAGCCTTGTACTTTACAAGATATATATATATATATATATATATATATCCATCAAAATCAAACTAGTTTCTTTAACGATAAAGGATAAAAAAGTTCATATGTTCTATTTTTTTCAAGGACTTCCTCTTCTTTTTTTTTATAACAACTTTCTAGCTTGGGTCATCCAATGCTTTTTACATATATTTAGGACTATATATAGAAGATAATTTATTTACAAATGATAGATTCAATTTTCACAAATGATGGTTAGACATATAATGACTAATAGAATATTTGACTTTACTAAAAAGTTTGGGTTCATATATGGGTTTAGAAATACCTCTAGTGTAATGATATTGTATTTTTTATCTAACTCACACACTCAGTTATGAACATCCTAAATAATTGATCAGTTTTATATTATTTACAAAGGATTCTAATTCTTATAGAGCATTTGTTGGAATATCGTTTTTAGCATCTAGGTGTTCATCGCTATTTTGGTAAAAAATTATACCACTCAAATACAATTCACTTTCATCTTGATTATCTAATCTAACTTGTGAATCACCATTCCTATAATTTAAGTTTATATCTAGAAAATCATAATCTAATCTAAATTTTCTTTTTATATTCCTTCTAAAGTACCTCTTTTCATTATTGGAATACTTGAGAAAAACACATCACAACACTTGAAGAGTCAACTTGTTAAGTTGGTGTTGTGGAGGTGTACAAATGTGATACAACAAAAACACGTAAGGGAAATTTTAGAAGTGCTAGGGCACAAATATGTCAATAAAAGCTTTAAATGGTGTCCGAAAGTAATGAAATTTAAAGGGTCCTGAATTGATTTAATATGTTGTTGAAACAAATGCTTTTACTAATAAGATAATGATGGTGTATTGGAATAAGTGTCAATTTTTTTGTTCAACAACCTCATTCTGTCATGGTGTATTGGAATATATAGTTTGATGAATAATTATGTATTGTTCTAAACACTACTAAAGTTCAAAACTAATGTATTTTACCCTATTATCATTACAAAGAACCTAGAATTATGCCTTGTACTAAGATTTAACTATTTAATAAAACTTTTAAAATAACAAGTTCACTTCATCTTTGGTATAATCATCAATAAAGGTAACAAACCAATATGATTCACCAAAGTAGTGATTTTGGATGGAACCTAAATATTAAAATGTATAATCATGAATGGATGTGGGCTTTTAGTTTTACTTACTATAAACGAAGCACGATGACTCTTTGCTAGTTCACAAAAATCATATAAAAACTACAAAATTCAAAATTTCCAAATAAAATTGAAAATAATTTTTTAAATAACTAAAAGAAGCATGACCTAGCTGTCTATGCCATAACTAGATCTCATTTATCTTTTCCTCCCATAAGCAATCCATTGTTAAAGCTTAAAATAACATGTCATAACTGTTTGACATTCAGTCCAAATAATACAACTTTCCTCGTTTAATACCATAACCAATCGTTAGTCTGGTTTGGATTTTCTTAAACACATAATATTCAGGCTAGAAAATTAACACATAAGATTAAGTTAAGTTTATTTGAAAAACTGACAACAAGTTATAATCTAATAATTAAACAATTAGAACATAAATTAAATGAAAAGTATCAATAAAGATTGAAGAAACTTCTATAGTAAATAGGTTCAAAGTCCTATTGGTAGTACGTAGAAACAAACTTTTATGAGAAAAAATTAAGAGATAAGACTTATATAGAATCAAATATCATATATCTATAGAACTAACAATTATTCATGCACTATTAGAAATAGGTGCAGAAATATTCAAAACCTTACCATTATTATATGCAACTACTACCAAATTTGAGGTTTTTTCAACAACATCATCTTATGTCTTTATTTTAACAATTGTTATAGACCATGTTTTCTTGAAATTCTTTTTTAACAAATCATTATATGACCTAACTATTCTAGATATTCTACAAGCACATAACACAAACTTACAAACTTTTGGAATGACTTATCTAATTAGAATTGTTGCATTTATAAATAGACTTCTTAATGTATTATTATTCTTAAATTGGTTGAGCCTAGTTCAGTATGCAGTTGTTGTGGCAATCTCATATGCTTTAAGTGACCGATCATCCTCCTCTTTCCTCTTATTATCACTCTTGATTTATGATAAATACTCATAATAATCACATTTTATCATTTGATAAAACACACAAGATTTTCTAATTGTAGATGATTGAATGAAATGCTCAAAAATCACAATCATAATATCATTACAGATGCTAGTTAACTCTGTTTTCACCTTCTTTCTAAATTTTATGATCATTTTCACATTGATTTCATTTCTTCTGGACTGTTCCTTTTACTCAATTGATAACAAGATTCTCAATTATTCTTTCCTCGCACCAATCACATTCTTATAACCAGTAAAGAATAAGTGTCTCCCCTTTAATGTTAATTCAACATTAAGTGTCAGCATTTTCTTCACCGCATCCACCATTTCATCATAGCAATCAACTTGCTCAGCGAGTTTAGCAATGTCAATAAAGTTCTTGCAATCATTTGATGAATCTATGTTTATATTTTTTTTATCCCTCTCTCACTCACTCTCTGTCTCTCTCTCTAATTTAGGATACCAAAATCAATCATAAAACAACGAGAATAGTTTTCTCTTCCCCTTTGTATGATTAGCAAAATCACAATTATTGTTCATGGCTAGAAACACTAGTTAGTTTGCTGCAATTCAATCTTTACCATTCAAATTGTATAACATCATCTCCTAAATTTCCTACAAAATTTTAGCTCAATTGGACCACGATCGACTCCGATCAAAGTATTTGATTAAAACTGGATGGATCTCTAAATTAATGCTTTGACAAATTACAAAATGTTTAGATCTTTCTAGTTTTTATAGAAAATCACACATAAAATTTGTATGTTTCTCTTTGAGATGTGTTTTTTTTTTTTTAGAATTCAAAGACTTTTTTAAAAAAATGACAACAATAGGGGAAAAATTAGGGGTTTAAGAATTTCAAAAACCTAATTTCGATACCATGTTTTCCATTAAATAAAAAAACAGAGAGAAAACACTCTTATTATTTGCTGTGTGAAGAGAATGAGAAAGGTACATTATATATCATAGTAATCAAGCTAACTTGAAAAATCACATTTTTTACATGGGAGAGTAAAGATGGACGTCGATATGTCTAGTCGTGGTCATTTGGGTCAAGTTCTTGTCTTTATGAATTGATAGGTGAACGTGCTCCTCCAAACATTGGGCATCTATACTTGGTCATCCGTATTTAAAAATTCTTTGCTAGATAATTCAGAATAATGCACTGCCATGCAAATCTAAGTCTTTTAATCTTCAGTGTCAGTCATGTCCCTTGGAAAAATCAAGTTGATTGTCATTATCTCATGCATTAGAGTGATCTCCACTCCTTCCCCTATCGAATCCGTTGATGGCTATAACTAATAATATATAATTTTTATTAATCATTCCAGCAAATTTATTTGCTTTTACCCTCTCTCTTGCACATCAGATATGTTTGATGTTGTTGTTTAATTTCAATTTATATATGAGCTCTACTTTGATTCTGAAATAAAAATGGTTCAAATTAACTGCGGTGGTGAATTTTGTGGCCCATTTCAAAATCTTTTAGAATTATTAATCGAATTATGTGTTGATTTCTACACTCATAAACGAAATGGCTTAGTTGAGAGGTATCATAGACACATGGTAGAATTAGTCTAATTCTATATATTAATTCCTTTCAAATATTGACATTTTACATTTGACACAAGTGTTTATTTATTAATTATTCATACACGGACATTAATTCTACAAAACTTGTTTTTATTAGTTAAAATAAAATATTTTTTATTTTTTAAAATTATTTTTAACATCAACATGTTAAAACAATTTAAAACATAAAAAAAAAATTTAATTTAGACTCTTTAGGTAACCCATCTCTACATCCATAAAATAGGCACAAACCTCCACGTTATTTCTCATGGAAACACCTTTCTATCGAAGCATGACTAATTTAGACCTGTATCCATGTTTTTTAACTCTTCTTCTACTTATGTTTTAAGGGCACCTATTACTGTTTTACAATAAGGATATTCATAGAGTACTTTACGAAGATCAACATCTAGAAAAACTAGGCCCATGTTAACCCACGTCTTAAGAGATTGAGCCACAATACATTACATTGGTTAATAAAATTTCAAGAGATCAAATTAGAGCCAAAAACAGATGGCAAATTCCCTAGTGAATTTGCGAGCACCAATATTACCAGCCTAGTCAGAGTCCATGAAGGTATGAACCTAAAGAGAGGATTAACAAGAGAAGTGGAGATCATAGTCAGCACTAACAAGCTGGCGATACTTTGTACATTCAGGAAAGAAATCACCCACACGAGTACCAAGCTTAACTGAAGAAGAGACTGGAGTAGCAATTGGCTTGCAGGAACTCATAGTTGCTCGAGCTAGAACATTCCAATGATGCAGGAGAAAGCCTTGAGGAGTGTTCATGAGCTTAAAATCTATACCGAACTGTATTATGGAATGTCTGCATATTTTAACTTTAAGGGTTTCTTTTTCATACATCTCTCAGTTGATTTAAATGTAGTTGAGTGAGAATTTGAAATGTTATTTTTCAAGCTAACAAATGCATGCTAACAGTATCGATCTAATCCTATAATAATAATAATATAATAATGATGATGATGTGATGCAAGTCCACCTAAATTCAATCACAGTTTTGAATCGATATAAGATTCGATTGTCCAACCTCAAACTAACACGATGAAAGATCTTAAATCCAAGTAGTGTGTTTGGTTTTTTTTGGACTTTTTTTCCTTCCATCTTAGGCGATATATACGGGTGCCAACAATATGCAATTTCTCTGTGGTCTTGTCCTAGAGAAGTTGCACCAGTGAGCCGAGGAGAGACTTTTGAACTAAAAGTGACACCAAAAAACCCCCTAACAATTTAACCCCGGTGGTTTATAGGTATCTGAATGGGAGATGCTGGTGACCGACAATGATAGGAGACTGAAATGGTGGTGGGGACCCTTTGCCATTTTTGGTCACCAAGTGGCTCGTAATTGTCTAATACAACAGGCTCACCTGCTCTGATTATACTCCAGAATCAACTATTTACTCAAGAATGTCTCATGACGTCAGCCCCTCAAAGTGGAAATTAACGGAGCTAGATATCAAAATAATTAATTTTAATCCCTTTCATGAATTCAGTGGTAGTGCATATACATATTTTAATCCTGATAAAAACTTTGGTGATGGTGAGAGTGAGTTTCGAGCCAAATGAGAGAGTGTTTTTTATTTTATTCTTTAAAAGCAAAAAGATATGTTTTATTTTTCCTAATTAGATAAGCAGACAAGAGTAGTCAGCGTGTATGAAACTTGTCTAGTGTGCAAAAAACAATGAATCGTGGATCATGCTCGTCCATAAGATGTATAGAATGTTTAATATGGACTTCTGGTGCTTTTGTAATTAGATGTCACATGGAATTTTCTAATACATCTATAGACATGCGAGATTTGAAGCCGTTTATGGATGTATCACATTTTCTTATGATGAATGAAACGCAATTTTTTAAAATTTAGATGGAATTCAAGATATGTTTTAGAGAGAGAGGATTCTCAAAAAAAAAAGAAAAGAGAGAGAGAGAATGATTGAAAGACAGTTAGTAAGGATAGATTTGTGGGGCTGACAGGGACTTAATTATGATTATGTCCTGAGAAGATTGGGAATTATGAGGCCTTTTGCTACTTACCAACCCAACCCAGCCAGTGATGGCCACAGAAAAAGACTAGTGATTTAGGCTTTTGGAGGTCCTTGGGCAAGGCATCTTAGGCTTCTTATTAAATCACAAATCACCCTTTTTCAGATCTTGATATAGTGGACATTAAAACAGACCAAAACTCGCAACTAATCAAAATCAACAATAATAGAAGATTATGTTGATATGCTAAATTTATTTTTTTATTAACAAGAGTATCCGGGTTAATTTATGTGTATTTTAATTAATTTTACAGGTCATGAAGTTAATGACATGTAAATCTTCAGTGATTCTAATATTTCTGATATTCGAACGGGTTATTTTTATAAAACAAATTTATAACTTAACCAATTAAATTATTTTTTTATATTAAAGTTGATATGATAATTTAATTAAGGAAGTTGGTGTTGATTGATGTCACTTAACCTACCATACTCTTTTCCCTGTTCACAAAATTACAATAATTTTGCAGAGCCATTATGCTATGGCCTTGTCAACATCCCTTCTAGTTAAAGAAAACCTGCTTTCAGATTTCTGCAAGATGCCATTTTCAGTTCGGACCATGTGTTTAACCCTAGTCTTTTAGGGTTTGTAACTTGAAAGAAATTCACATGACAGGGGAAGTTATATGGCTTTATCTCGGCATGCTTTTACCACCTAGAGATATCGAGCTTTACTTTGAAACCTGAGAGCAGGAGCTACCAAGACGTTGCAATTTAAGCTCTGGTTTCTACCATGGAGAGATCGTTTCTTGGGGTTTATTTTCTAGCATAGAGATGCAAGCCAAGAGAGATTATTTTTATTTTATTTTAAAGATAAAATTATATCATTCCCTCTACCCAAGGAGAGAAGCACAAAGTTGTCATTGCCTTTTCCCGACCAAAAATCCCCAGTTGTTTATGGGAACAACTATTCGCACTCGTTATTTATGCAGTAGCACTCTTTTTTCTTTCTTTTCTTAAGTTACAAGCTGATAAAATTACTCTTCAAATAATTTAGGCTAGAAACTATACATTTTTTTTCTTTTATTTTAGATGTTTGCAAACACCATTTTAAATCTTCGGCCATTCTAATTGCCGCCATTACAACAACAAAAATTACCAGCAGACGATCAGACTTGCTAGAATCGTTTGTTTTTGCGGTTGAAAACGTGTTTTGTGATTTTTAAAAAAATTGTTTGAAATTTTTTATGTATTTTTGGATCGTTTTGATGTGCTGATGTTAAAAATAATTTTTTTAAAAAAAAACTTATTTTTATATATTTCTGAGCGAAAAACACTTTAATCACTTTAGTACATGGACTTTAAATATTCGTACAGTAGGTTCCAGGTTTTAAAATTTATTTTAATTGAAATTAAACTATATTCTCCAATATTTTTGTTTAACAAAGAAAACTTCATAAGAATAGAGAAAATGATATTTAATTATATTATCTATTTCAAAAGGTTTGCATATGAAAATAATGTAGAGAATTTAATTTTAAATGATTTTTTCTGAAAAATATAAAATCAAGACTTGATCAAAATAAGGACCCAATTGTGACTTTTAAAGATCACAGATGAATTTGAACAAGGTACTACTAAAGGCAGTTAAATGTCAACAAACCACCGAAAAAATCATCATCACATGCACCTAAAAAACATAAATCAAAGCTCATAAATAAATAAAAATTAATAATGTGGAGATCCAGTTAGTTATTCGCTTGAAAACTCATCATCCCGATACTGCAAAGGACAAAATTTGTGCCAATCGACGAGGAACAACAGGCCCAACCAGACAGGTAAAGAAAAGAAAAGAGGGAGAAAAAGGGCTAAAGCCTAACCAGGTGCCAGCCCAACTGGATAATGTTGGCCCAACCAAATGCATGGTTGGGCCAAAGGCCCAACTAAACAGGAGAAGAAAGGAAGAGAAGAGAAGAGAAAACAAATGAGATGAGAAAAGAAGAAGGAAGGGCCTAAACCTAATAAAAAATAATACATTCAAGGCCCACCAAAACATCTATGAGAAGGCTTAGGTTTTGATTTCGTCGTCGTTTCTTCGGAGTTCATGGCCACAACAATAGTTATCTCTCTACAAAATTGCATTAGATTCGGTTAGATTGTTTTTAAAACAAACCAATTATTTATTTATTCATTGAATAAATTTTTTATATATTTTTATATTATAAATTTAATTTTTTTATTTTAAAATATAATTGATGTAAAATAAATTTCACTATTTTTCAAATTATTAATTTCTTCTATTTTATTTTTTCATGAATAAATATGTATTTTCAAGATAAACATTTTTATTTATTTCAAAAAGGTACATACGAAAACAGTCCAAAATCTAAAAGAGTGAAGGGTATTTTTGAATTAATAGAAACGATTAGGGATAGCATAGGAAGAATGCTTGAATAAGTTGTCTCTTGGAACATCAAAAAGCTTGCCATTGATAGGACAAAAATCTGAATAGAAGATATGACAAAAACTCATCTCTCCACTTGTTTCGTGTCGGCAACAAACAGTTTTGCAAAATATTTTGTACTATCTTGCGCTATATTCTAAAGGGTAAGAAGTTCTAAAGGGTAAGAAGTTCGGTGGGCACTTGACAGAAAGAGCGATATGGATTGCTCATGGATGGATTGCTCATACTTGTCCTGCGTTAGGAGTGGAGAGGAGGCGCCTGGCTCTGGATAAGCAAGATCTTGTAAGAGTGGGTTTGGAGTGGGGGTTGTGCATTCTCTTGGAAGAGCAAACTCTTAGAGCATCTCCAATGATGATCCTAAATGAATAGTTAAAAATAAAAAATTAATATTTTAGTTTTTTTTTTTTGTTCATACTTCAAGAAAAAAGCCGAATAAAATGCTAAAATATTTTTTTTTTCTCATAAATATTATTCTTATATATCTCTTAAAAGAGCCAAAACTAACAAAGTGGAGCTAACAAAAAAATAAGTCAATTAAATCTAGCCATGTGGAAAAAAAATAACATCAAAATCATTAAAAAAAAAAACACTTATTTATTCCACTCTAATAGAATTGGCTTTTCAAATGGCTTTTTTCCATTGAAATATACATGGTAAAAAAAGCTATATTTATACTATTCAAAATACTATTTTATCAATTTACCTATTTGAAATAGAATCTCTCATTGGAGATGCTCTTACAAGATTAAAATAATCTCATTGGAGATGCTCTTACAAGATTAAAATAAAATCATGAGAAACCTGAGAAGAACTAAACTGATTAGATTTTAGATTTATTTTTTAATGATTGCAAGTTCGAGTCCTTTCAAGATCACTGAAGGCTTACATAATCGTTAACTTTAGGGTTTATGGGATTAGTTAAGGTACACGTAAGTTGATCTGAACATCCATGTTAATAAAAAAAATAATAAAATAAAATCATGAGCTATTTCATTAAGATAAAAAATAATAATAATAAAATAAAATCATGAGCTCCTGTTAAGGTTTTGAGTTAAAGGTGATGTCAATTCATCCATACAAGCCCACACGTGTAGATCTCACATGTATAAATACAAGCCCAAGTGATGGTTAAAAATGATGTTCTTCATGTATACAAATCTCCACGTATGCAGATCTAGCTCGGATCTATTGACTTCCTAGCACAAATCTCCCCAACAATCCGTAATAAATTTTGTTGAAAAAACATTAATGAAGCGAAAGTTTGATGTAATATATGTATAAACAATATATATTCGTTTGAAACTTATGTTCATTAATAAAAAACTATTATATATATATCTTAATGAAATCATGACTAATTCATACCTAATTAGCATAATTTGGTCATGTCTTCTCATAGTCACAATCTCAGAGAAAAGGAAGAACATGTGTTAATTGTATAAAAAAATGTATATGTAATAAAACTATTAAACTAAGTTTCTATCAAAATATTCATTATAATTTCTTATGTAATTAAATGTTAAGTACTTGTTATTTCAAGAAAGAAGATCTAAAAATTATTGGACATGGTAAAATAATTTTAGTTCATCTTTAGTATGGTGGTTGTGTTGATTACTGAACTTTATATTTGGCAGAATAATTTATATATGATGACTTTTCTTTTGCTAACGGAATTTTTTTTGAATTTAAACCAAACTTGTACTTGATTGAAACACCTTTTAAATTCCAAGAGATCAATTGAGACAAGAAATGTCATGTGGTCAATTCGGTTATTTCATAAACATTGATGGATGGAATAAAAAATATGAAAAAAGAAATTATTCAAACTTGAAGAGTCTGATTGAGACAAAATCAAAGCTATACGACTACGTATAAACATCACATAAATATACGGGTGAGTGAAAAACCAAAAAATTAAGAAAACAAAAAAAATAACCGAAAAAACTAAACCGTGAAAAAAAAACCGATTAAACCGAATAAAATTTTGAAAAAATTGACCGGTTCGGTTTCGGTTTTATAAGCCTGAAACCAAAAAAACCGGACCAAACCCAAACAAAAAAAAAACCGAGCCAAACCAGAAAAAAATGAGCCAAACCAAAAAAACCGAGCCAAACCAAGCCAAAACCCAAAAAACCGAGCCAAACCGGTTTTTGTCCTAAAAAATCGAACCGAACCGAACCGAAACCGATCGGTTTGAACTAGTTTCGGTTTTTTTTTGAAAAAAATTTAATTTAATTATTTTTTTAATAAAAACTGAATCAAACCAAAAATAATCACCTCTATAACAACAACATGAAAGGATAAAAATTTAAATCAACTCTTTCAAATAAAAATCTCACACTAGACTTTCCATGTATCTTTGTATGTGGCGTGTCAGAGCTTAATAGCATAATGAGATAAGACTTGTGCAATCTTCTTACCATAATATTATAATCAGAAGTATAACTATCAAAATAAATAAATAAATAAAAGGTACACGTTGGATTAAGTTTGTTAATTTTCATAAAAAAAAATTATTATTTTTTTCATTATTTTTCAATGTAATTTTTCCTCATTTAATTTATTTAAAAATAAACTTGATAATTTATTTCAATTAATTTCATAATATTTTTTAATTAGCTGAACCTTTTCTATACAGATTCTATTTAAAATTAAAAAGAAATGCAGACAACAAATACAACAACTAAATCATCACCCACAAGATAAACATATAACATTTAAAAGGTTATCATATTTATTATTACAATGGTTATATTTGATCGAATAAAACCATGAAACAATGCAATTATTCACTTTAATCTATATAGGATTAATTTGACACTACTAGTAGTACAACAATCCTTTCAGCTTTACATTTCAAGAAGTTTTTTTGGTTTTTTCTATATTGATGGTGTCTTGGTAAGAACCTCCGATAGCAATAAAAAAAGAAAGAAGTTTTATCATCATTCATTAAGGTAAAAGTCTTATTATTTTTAACACTATATAGACATGCTAATTTTTCATGTGTACTCCATCTCAAAACTATTCTATATGCAAGAAAATCATTTATAGTTCACAACAAAGTTGTCTTCATTTTAAAATTTTATTTCCTTGAGACATCATATGTCAAAGCCCTGAAAAATCATAATTGTTTCAGCTTATCAATCAACATTTGAAAAAAAAAACATTTATATTCCTACTTAGACTGTAAAGACATGGTATGATTATAGATAAAAACATGAATTTTAGTCTCATACATATCCATGGGGGCAAGTTACAAACTATTAGTATGACCGACCAATAAGAATAGGGTGTAGAAAATGACCCAAGTGGATTGAACTCATATGTGCACAAACCAAAACGTATGTTCTATGGTTATATTAAAAACTGAGGATGCACCCTGTTAAACTGCTTCTAAGCTTCACTACTAGAATGGTGCACCATCACTTCATCCTTCGTATCGTATGAATGATGTTATGTCATGTACTCGGGTATCTTTAGAGACATAAATAACCTATGTGGTCTAGGAGTGATTGAGAAATATTTTATTTTTTTGTATGTGACAAGTGTCCTTCCCCGACCTGTATTGGGTTTATATTGAGCATGCCCATAAGTCTTGCACTCGGTTATATTTACATCTTCACTGTAGTGCAATATGCAAAAATTTGGGCACATATCAATTTTTTGGTATCTTAGGCTAAGGGTTTTCATCATGGATTTTACAACATGAAAGTTTTTTTTAGCCTATTTTCTTGAGGTAAAATGCTTTTTGTCTATTTGATTATGCTATCATAATCAACCTCACTCATACCATAATCAAACTTAGTAGTAAACACTCATGCAATGACCGATAATTTATTGTGATTTATGCACCTATCCCATAATGGTTCATTTGAATCTTTTAGAAGTCCAAAAAACCTAATTGCATCTACACTTGGTTCTTCTTTTACGAGTGAACCTTCATCTGAATAACCATGATCTATTCTCATTGTATTTATCACCAAACTCCTATAACAATTACTATTATCATGTACAACTTCATCTATATTGCTAGAACTAGATATTGAGTCAACAATATTTTCTAACATGGTCTCGTAAGGAACATAAGGTTTTCCGTATGCAAACTAATACATCTATTTTTCAATGAACCCTTTTTAATAAGACGCATCATCACAACATCTTATTGGTGGAACTTTTTATTTTTACACTTTTCACATGAACATCTAATTTCACCTCCACTAATATTCTTCAAATGTTAATTTCACCTCTACTAATATTCTTCAAATTTGAAAGTGCAAAATTAATAAAACAATCAACACCTTTACAATAATCTTTCCTATATAACCATTTGGGTGAATTTCGATACATTCATAAATGATCATTAATTACTGAGAAAACCTATAGAATAATGATGACAATATTTCTTAATAATATAACAATAAAAAATTTAATGATGCGTCAATATATCAACTAAATAAAACCAATTAATAACAATTAATCTATAACCAACTAATGATCTATCATTGGTTAAATTCAAACTTATTCAATCTAAATTAATACCATTTAATTGTTACCAATTCCACAAAAAATTAATTTCTCTAAAAACATTTAACATAACAATAAAATTGATAAAATATGATTGTTACCTATTAAATAACCCATCATTTCTTTCAATATGTATGACATACCTAAGTTACAAAATGAAACTCAATTTCATCAAATTATAAACAAATTAAAATTTCCCCAAGTTACAAAAAAATCCTAACATACAAATCAAACTTTTATTTTTTTTATGTTGTAAAACACTTAAATATAAAAAACAATTACAAATACTTCAACAAAAATCAATAAATTAAGTTAAAACATAAATGAATAGATTTGTTTACTTGAAGTATCAACTATTTTGAAAAGCATAAACCAAAACAATGATGTTGATACCATAAAGTGTTGGGTGGCCAAACTTGTGATGATAGGGGTGGTGCTACTATTTTGATATGAGGTAAAGGGAAAAAAGGAAAAAGAAGAAAAAAAGGAAGGAAGGAAGGAGAAGTGATAAGAAGAATTTAGAGAAGGAAAGAAATAAAAGAGAAAGGTGCTTGTTTATTGATTGCATGCCTTCTTTCTTCGGAACAGTGGCCTAAATAGGCTA
>Ga0307518_10001459_pt1 | contig 17548 bp, 18 predicted proteins | sample 25_EM_MG_FD_203889 | JGI IMG/M metagenome (GOLD analysis project Ga0307518, IMG submission 203889) | Populus trichocarpa ectomycorrhiza microbial communities from riparian zone in the Pacific Northwest, United States - 25_EM | ecosystem: Host-associated > Plants > Roots > Unclassified | place...
GTAGCATATCGTAGTATACAGTGCTAATTGTTTTCGTTGCGACCACTTATCCTGGCTGATGCTAAACCCGTGTCACAGTCTGTCACATCACGTGACGTTGGTCGGGTTTGCATGAGCCCTATCTTAGGCGATAGTATCTTCGCTTGATGCTCCATCATATACTATACATAGCTGTCGGATCTTCAATACCGATATAACTTACAAACACGTGAAGTGTAATTCAGGTCATTGTGATTTACCTTCCGCACCCTTTCCACTTCACGTACGATCTTTCCCTCAAGTTCCCTCTCCACTTGCTGTCACAGTCCACTCCTATCAGGGACACGTACACGCCACGCTGTAGTAGGACAGGGTACGATCCTATGGGGATCCCATCTGCGCCGACACGGGCTTGGAGCTGAGTAAGATATGGTGCAATGGAGGACTCTGGAAGCCTATTTGAAGGCTGAGAGTGGACAGTGAGTACTACCAAGGGACGAGCGTACGACGTGAACACCTGTACCCTAGGTGGACGCGCGTCCGGTGGTGGCAAGCGCAGGTACTAAAGCTTCAGTCCATCGAGCATGAGGATACAAGGGGAGCAGGCAACTGTGCTGTGTTGAAGAAAGTGGCAGCATTGACGGTGTCGACTCGGATATTAAACGCAGTCAGCTCGTTTTCTGTCCAGTCGCTGCCAGATTTGGCGGATAGAACGATGCTCGCCATGATGATGGTGGAAGAAAGAACGAAGATGACGGTCAAACAACGCAGTGACTCGGGCCCCTCTCAGCATTTGTATGTAGTTTGTGTAACTTTGTTGCAACAAATGCGGTAACTCCCGGCGGTGGTCTTGTATTGCAAGACTTGACATGCAACGATTCAAGACTCGACACATCGCAAGCAAGCATCAAGACTCGATGCTCGATGTATTGCAATAGTACGAGCGGTAAACCCGTAGTCAATCAAATATACTATCTGCCACTAGGTGCGTGTTCTCTGTCATCTCGTACTTAGATCACTCAGCCTGGAAAGTAACAGCTTTGTCGACAAACTCAGGCTGTCCAAAGAAGGCTTTGATCCTCTCATCAGATGCCACCTTCACATAGTGAGCGAAGACATGGGGGTAAGCTTCTCGCTCGGCAGCGCCGCACCAGGTCATACCACTGCGTTTCGTGGCAGCCGCAATGAAGACATCCGCAAGCGTGATGCTATCATTAACCATGAATGCCGAAGGGTGCGTAGCAAGGTAGTCCTCGAGGAATTTAAGAGAACGGACGACCCGCTGCAACCAGAATTCGTGTTGCTACTCACGCCCAAACCAGGAGCTTACGGGTTAGATGATATAATCGAAGACATGATCAAGAAATTATACCTCAGAAGTGTATCCTGGAACCACATTCACGACGAGGGAACCGTAGAACATTCCGCTGGGAAAAATGATCTCAGTTTCCGCGAAGTGGACCCACTGATCCACGAGGGTGGTTTCCTTGATGCTCCGACCCAGAAGCCCCGATTCGGGTACAAGAGAACTCACTGGTTGAGCATAACAGTCAGTACAGATCTACAAGTTTCTGATGATAACTTCCTACCATAGCGAGCGATGACTGCACCTTCGAACAGGTTGAACCCATCAGTACCTTCGAAAGCGGGAACTTTCGCCTGGGGAAACTTCTGAACCAAGTCTGGTTCCTTGTTCGTGACTCCGAATTCAAATGGTGGGCTTTCAATCTCGAGTCCTGCGATGGCTGCTGCACTCAGAATCTAAAGCACCCCGTTCAGTTGTATGCGTAACTACAACGTGACCGCATAGTGGTGACCTACAGCTATGGTTTGCGCCGCCTGTGGGTGGCTGTAGAGCTTTCCGATCGGAGCCATATTTGTGTGGACTGTGCCTCTTGAAGATTGGAGTGAAGGCGTGGGGTGAGTTGATGGAACGTTAGGGATTACACCGATCCCTGTTTTACCAGCCCCAAGCAACCTCCAGTGCGCAGTTGCGGTGGAGTGATTCACTATATTTGTAACCTGTATCTCCACTGCTCTCTGATGACCAAACCAGGACCATGTGAGCCGCAACTGAGGTCAGTACACCGCCCTTTGCGCAGCCTCTCGTATGAGCCTGTATGAAGACCACCTGGTCCGAATGCTCACCAAGATAACTCTGATGCAGCTGTGCAAAGATCGCATATCCTCGACTGGGCTGCTAGTTATGAGATACCCATCCTGGACTGGAAATTCTAGGTTATTTGTGTAGGTGCTTGGCCATCAAACTCTGGAAATCCTCAGTGTCATCGTGCTGATTGATTGATCAAACCGACCTGCGTGTTAGTAATGCACAGCAGATCTCCATAATGTATGTACAGGCGGGCATTTCGGACTTGATCCTGTGGACGAACTAAACCTGATTCGCGTGTGCTTCTATATCATCACCTTGTATGGACGGTCGTTTACATCAAGACAATGAGCCTGCTGAGTTTCCCAAGACGAATAGCTAGTTCCTCTGCACAAGGCGTGCCCATTAGAACGTCTGCGGTGATTTTATGCTCCGATTCAATACAGCGAAGGGTCCACGCGTGCATTTGCGTGGACGCGTTACTCGTCAACACTACCTGCCGTGCCAACAGCCTTGTACATTCTTGTGTACATTGTTTTCACCCCACTCCTCCCCCACTCGAGGGCGCACCTGATTCGGATGCCGGATTTCAGTAGCCAAAATGGGTGATCAGCGTCATCTCGGACACTGAATTTCCGTATCTCGTGAATCGAGAATGGTGACTTCTGTCACTGATAATCGTTTGTTGGTGACTTCGAATCGCTCAATCACCTCACATTTCTCGCGCCGTCATTACCACAAGTACTGATTTCTGGGGGATCACAAACCACCGTTTCCTTTCCCTCGTTCTCAAAACCCCAGGCAGACGAGTGAAAGGAGGCTTTCACCGGCCACGGGGTGAAAACAAGTCGATTTCGTTCTCATCACTCGCCGCCGATCAAGATATTATGGCACTCTCCACAGGTAATGTGGTGACTCCCACCAGTACAGCTGGAGGCGGGCTTTCTTCCAATCCAGTATCCCTCCCAACTAGTTCGGCAGTTCCTACCATTTCTGCGTCTCCTCGCTGATGAGCTCTTCTGCAGCGTCCTCAGAAGCCACCAGTTCGACATGCGCATCGAAGTTGGTACCGGATCCTTCAACAACATCATCCACAACGACTTGTACACAGCAAACATCAACACTCGTTGTAGCGACTATGGTGCCCCCTACTATGTCCCAGTTTGAATCTACATGTGGCGGGGTGGTTATTGTGACAATTTTTACATCTGTCACTCCTACCACAACGTCGTTGTCGATTGCACAAAGCTCCTCAAACCCGAACCCGTTCTGGAGCAACAAGGGAGCAGTCGCTGGGGTATTCACCGCCATTGGATTGATCGGCTTGGCGCTCGCCACATTACTCATCAATTTTGTCCGTCGACGCCGTCGGCGTGCCACTAAATCTGACAAGGAGATTGCAGCAGCAGCAAACGTCGCCACTTTCGTTCCGCTTGACGATTCTTCTGGACGTGGCGGTGATGGTTATGGATTCTCTGATAAAAGCCATGGTATAGCCGAGATACCACAGTCCGATCCTCACGCTACTGGTGGCGTGGTGGTGGGTGTAGCTCGTGGGCCGAGTACCCATGGACCTTCCCATACCCCCACCGGTCCCATCGCCCAGGAATTATGCGATCCTACTACAGATATTTCGTATCTACGTAGCGCGTTGACCGAAGGCCTTGTCCTCGAGTCTACGGGCCTATCGGGTACTGGAGAAGTAGCTACAGCAAACAACATTGGCAATGTCGAATCATCCGGTGATGAAGGACACCCCTCACTGGTGCAGCCAGGATACGAGTCTGATGTAAGCACAGTAATTCTTGCACGATTGCTTGTTATGTACTTACAGCATACCCGAAGCCCATCAGCCCGCCGCTTCGTAATCCACAGATCCCCATCCTTCAAGAAATGGAAGATATCTTTGACGGTGCCATTGCCATCGATCTTGGGACTACCTCCTCGTCTGTTGGTGTCTGGAAAGATGGTCGGGTAGAAATTATTGCTGACGAACAGGGTAACTGGTCAACACCATCATACGTCGCCTTCTTGGCTGAAGGGCGTCTGATTGGTGATGCGGCAAAGAAACAAGCCGCAATGAACCCGCGCAACACCATCTTCGATGCAAAGCGTCTGATTGGTCGTCGCTATGCTGATCCAGACGTTCAAAGAGATATGGCTCGCTGGCCTTTTGCGGTGGTCGAGAAGGAGGGCTCTCCTCTCATCAAAGCGACCTACCTCGGGGTGGAAGAGACTTTTACACCCCAAGAAATATCTTCGATGGTCCTCAGTAGAATGAAGGACATTGCTGAGGCCAAGCTTGGCAAGACTGTCAAAAAGGCTGTCATTACTGTCCCGGCCCACTTCAACGACTCTCAGCGTTCGGCCACTCAGGATGCTGGTACCATCGCTGGTCTCCACGTTATCCAGCTTATCAACGAACCCACGGCTGCTGCTGCTGCTTACGACCTCGACCGAAAATCAGATGTTGAAAATAATGTCCTTATTTTTGATCTCGGTGGAGGAACTCTTGATGTATCTTTACTCAACACGGAGGGTAGACTCGCTGTGAAAGCGACCGCTGGTGACCCTCATCTAGGTGGTGAGGACTTCGATAATGCACTTCTCGAGCACTTCAAGAACGAGTTTAAGCGGAAGCGTGGACTTGATATTTCGCAGGATCCCCGTGCCCTCAGACGTCTGAGAGATGCCTGTGAGCGCGCCAAGTGCACGCTTTCTAGTGTCTCCCAAACGACTGTCGAAGTCAATTCACTTTTCGAGGGTGTCGACTTCTCTGCTAGCATTTCTCGTGACCGTTTTGAAGAGATCAATGCCTCATTATTCAATTCTATCCTCGAACCCGTGAAGAGGGTACTTAAAGACGCCAAAATACCCCGCGAGAAGGTTGATGGTATTGTGCTTGTTGGGGGTTCCACTCGTATTCCGAAAATCCAACGCCTCGTCTCCGGGTACTTTGGTGGACGGCAGTTGAACAGGTCGAACAACCCTGACGAGGCTGTCATCTCCGGTGCTACCATACGGGCTGCATTCCTCACTGGTCATGCTTCATTTCTGAAGCCTGTCCTTGATGTCGCTACACTGTCATATGGTGTGGCGACGGTGGGCGATATTTTCAGCGTCGTGATTCCTCGTAATACCCCCATCCCGACAACTAAATCAGACGTGTTCACGACCGTTGTGGATAACCAAACCAAGGTCCTTTTCCGTGTGTATCAGGGCGAACGCACTGTTCAGTGCAGTAAACATAACTACTTTCTCGGTAAATTCTCGCTCACCGGTGTCCCTCCCATGCCTCGTGGTGAACCTGAGCTAGACACTACCTTTGATATTAATGCCAGCAATATCTTGAAGGTCACTGCTCGGGACCGTACTTCTGGTAGCAAGGCATCAACCACCATCAGTGACGCTGTTGGTCGCTTGTCGGCAGCTGAGGTTGACCGGATGATGAAGGATGCTGAGCGGTTCAAACGAAATGACAAAGAATTGGAAGCACAACAGCGAGCCAAGATGGATGCCAAGTACGACCTTAAGTCATATATTGGCCAAGTCAAGGAGAGGATCACCTCACCCCAGATTGGCATGAGGCTCAGCCGCACAGCTAAGGAACGGATTGAAGCCAAACTGGCTCACGCTCTTGAGAAGTTTGAGAATGAAGATACGACAACCGACGAATTCAGGAAATTGAAGCTTGACATCACGCAGGCTTTGCAGGAGGCAGGAATCTGATGAGACAATCGTGCATTTATGTGATCATGTTTGTATTTCTACCTTGTAACCCTTCAGCAGGTGTTTTGCTATGAATGTGAACGAATCTAGTCACTTACATAGAGTCGCCATTCACTTGTAATACTACATTCTTGCTCTCTTGTATTCCTTTTGATTCTGCATTCTTTATGCTTCTTGGCCGATTACAATTCAGCACCTCTCTGCTATCTTCGCTTGATGCTCCATCATATACTATGCATAGCTGTCGGATCTTCAATACCGATATAACTTACAAACACGTGAAGGGTAATTCAGGTCATTGTGATTTACCTTCCGCACCCTTTCCACTTCACGTACGATCTTTCCCTCACGTTCCCTCTCCACTTGCTGTCGCAGTCCACTCCTATCAGGGACACGTACACACCACGTCGTAGGACAAGGTACGATCCTATGGGGATCCCCTCTGCGCCGACACGGGCTTGGAGCTGAGTAAGATATGGTGCAATGGAGGACTCTGGAAGCCTATTTGAAGGATGAGAGTAGACAGTAAGGACTACCAAGGGACAAGCGCACGACGTGGACACCTGTACCCTGCATGAGCGTGCGTCCGGTGGTGGCAAGGGCAGGTAAGGCTTCAGTCTATCGAGCATCTTCGGGAAGAGCGAGGGTATGTCATGGAAGATGCAGAGTGTACCCTGTGCACGCAGACGACGGGTTATGTAGACCGGCCGGGAATGGGACGTTTTATCGTGGATCACTGCAAGGGATGTCCACATTTGTGCATTGCGTGGAGATGGATGTGTGGGGCATACTACACGTTTGCGTTTGATGCACATGCGCGTATGTGGATAAGCTGTGGATATATGTGATTTGGAAGTGGCGCCAGTACTCACTGTATCCGACCTGACCAGCGAGATGCACCGCTCAGAGATCGCCAGCCACAAACAGGACCTCGGCGCCTTCTGGGAAGAGCGCCATTCTCTTCTGTGCAGAGCGTTGTTCTTCGAGAGAGGGCCTGTTTTTTTGCTATGCTGTCCACGCGAGCCAGTGTTTTGATATGATAGACTAAGGGACGGTTAAAGGACTTGGCGACCGATGCGTAGTACGTGATTGTCGAGATCGATCAGGGGCATGGAGGGGTTGTAGGTACCGTCGTGCGTGGGACCTATTCCCCCAGAGGTAACAACCAAGTCGTACTTGTCGACCATCGATCGTCGACTAGCCTCGATGATGCGGTCAGCGAGCGTATCCTGTATCAAATGACGCAGAAGCATACGTTCACCTTCGTCTTCGAGGATGACTTCTATTCGTTTCCTGAGAAAACGTCATGATTCTGTGGGCTGTGTGAAATACATCACGAACAAGTCTATATGACCGAGCTCGAAGCAGTACTGTGCAAAGTAATTCGAGTTGCGGTCGAGCGTCTTTCCGTTTACTAGGATCTCACCTCTTTGGTTGTGAGCGAGATAAATTGAGGGAAAGCAAGGGCACACACCCGATGACGAGGGAAATGGCTGCCTTGATGTACTGGCCGTGCTAGCCGAGGGGGGTCTTTGAGATGGAAGAGTTTGCCGGTCGTGCGAGAGGGGGAAGCGATAAGCTTGATGATTTTTCCCACTACGCGAAGGTGGCATCTGATGAGAGGATCAACCTTTTGGGCTCTGTTTGGGCAGCCGTAGTACGTTCGTCGACAAGCCGTCTTCTGCTCAGCCTGACTGATCTGTATACAGGCAAAGTTCAATGCTGATGGAAAGTAAATGCACTTGACAAATAGTATTTTGTACTTGATACTGGTGGACGAAGAGTCGGATGTGTTTCCACAGGATAGCAGACAGCCCGATAGAAAGCATCTTGATATTGAATAGGGTTATATATTGGTAGGAATGATGCGTAGCTGGGAGAATGCTAGAGGGCATGCTAGGAACATATGATACATATCTACTGTGGAGACGAGATAAGACAACTGGCCCACAAATAATGGCATGATACTAGTACATATCAGTTAACAGGGAACACATGATAGGCCTCCCGGACGTGGTGTTGTCATGGTAAAGATTCAATACCAATACAGGCATTCCGTGATTCGGTGGAGAACAATGACAGCAAGGACAAGCAGACCATAACATACAGCATATAACCAACCCTCCCCAACCAGGAAACCCTGGAATATCAATGCTAGAAAGAAAAATATGATGCTATGGACAATGAAAACACTGTGAGTTGCTTTGTAACCATAACAACCACGCTCAACACACCTGTGCATAAAAAATATAAACGGAGAGCTCAGGGTAAAAACCACGATATCAGAACGTGCTGTACGGTGATTTGTCTATCTTCAGCATAAGCAAAGGCTCTGTTTAGCGTTAATACCCAAGAATCACTCACCAACAGCTTTGGTAAGTACGTAGTTGATCCCAACGAAATGCTGGCCAGTGCAGCCAAAAGAGACGAAAGATAGAGACCTTGAACAATGGCCGATCTGTTCGATGTATCAAAAATGAGAAGGCTGGCACCCGTCCCAAGGATCACCGTCGCCTTTTTAGACTCATATTAGCAACCTGTCTGAGTTGATGTGCAATGTTCTCAAACTCACCGAGAAGTTGACATGTTTTATATTTTTTGCGTATTCTTTAGAAAAATTGCGCCATTCCTCGATATCAGTAGAGAGTACTCCATTATTGTCTTTGACTTGGGTGTCAGCGAGGGAACGTCGGACGAAGTCAAGTTGATTGACGGAGACCACGAGAATCAACAAACGCAGAACCCCCCACGCAAGATTGATCGAGCCTTGTTTGAAAGCTCGGTATCTATTTGGAGGAAGTAAGATGTGGAGTGGAGGTGTGCCATTAGTTTGCCCACAGCCTTCTTCCATTGCCGCACCATCGGATCCTTGGCGCTGTCTACGCGGCAAGTAGGGTTCAGAATTCGCTTGACCAGCTGTGGTGCTTGGACGTCCTTCAGGGAGAGATTCCTTCCCTTCTGCGATGGTAGAAGTCCTCAGAGGAGACTCATGACTCGGCTGCTGTTCACTGAGCATTTGGGAGATTGGATAGAGGATTCCGAGAATTGGTTGGCTTGGTATAACGGTAAGATGCGGTGCCCATTTAAGTGAGATTCCAGAGGTATAACGTGGAAGACTACCGCTGTCTTGCACGTTGTAAGTGCATGGATTACCTCTGGTCGTTCGATTTTCTCCCCGTTCCAGCTTCGTCCTCGCGCCGCATGAGGTGCAAGTACCTGTGAATGGAGCTAAGCCAAGGGTCCTGTGGCAGGAGCGGGGCAGTTCCTTTCGTGGCTCTGCTTACTATTCGTTCTGCTGTACGCTCGGTGCCGGACACTTTGGGCACTGTGAACAAATCATCTTGCTTACAGATTGAACCCCGGATCTGCAAAGTTACCTGAAGGAGAATGGGCATGGAATGGGCACTCCGTTCGGAAGGACATGCTGTAAGAAAAAATTTCCACTCGCTTAGACGCTCGCAGGCCAATAAGAGGGTTCCATCAAGAACAAAAGACTATCAAACAGCCGTCCCGCTTGTTGTGTGTTCAGATCGGCCTATCCCCCGTTCCCTCGAGGAGGATACATGCAGCGAACTTGAGACTTGAGTAGAAGGAATCGAACGGAATCGAAATAATGACGATCGCGGAGAGCATCTGCAAGCCATCGCGGCGTCGAGCTGGCATGAGTGCGCCATCAGACGTTGAAGAAAAGATGACGCATTTCCAGTTGCAGTGGTCGTCCTTGTTGTAGATCAGGTGGTGAGTCGCTACAGCAAAACGCTCTAACCTGCATGTTGACAGGATGGAGCCAAAGTAATCTGAATGAACTTTGACTGTGATCAAATGATCTCATCAAAGGACTGCCAACTGGGAATCAGACCGAGTCACCTCGCACTGCGGCAAGCGCCGCGGCTGTCCTACATTGGAGATACCCTTTGTCCTTGCGCAGTTGATGTCGGATTCAATATTCAATGCTGTTAGCTTCTCTCATTTTTCTGTTCAGAATCTTGGCAAGATTGGCTGACTGTGTAGCAGAACAACTCAGGCACAAACAAAGGTGAATCCCTCGATCGAATGACATCATGCATGTAATAAATCGACTAACCACACACAGAACAATTAGTATTTGTGTAAACAACCTCGCGATGGTCGTGCCCCCAAGTTGGCATAGCCACCCAACCAACATAATGCCACTCGTTTGTTCTCTTACATAGGCTTTTCCAGTGCCTGTCCTTCCTCGGGTGCACGTGTACGAGTAGACGGAGTGCCCAGCCTTTCCGAATGAGGGAAGCCTGCCAGGATCTGTCGGACGACTTGGTCGTTGGCCCGGATGTTCTGTTGTCCCGGCTGGCGATACACACGCAGTTTCAGCGGCACCATCCGAAGTGAGTCGTGACTGGCAATCGTTGCTTCGTCTGTTCTCTTGTACATATTCTTAATTCTGCATTCCTTATGCTTCTTGGCCGCTTACTTCCCTGCTATCCCTAAGTTCTCTTCGCTCCATCACTGTATGCTATAGTTGCCGGATCGTCAATATCGATATAACTTACGAGTAATCTAGGTCATTGTGACTTACTACCTTCCGCACCCTTTTCACCTTCACCAACGATTTTTCCCTGGAGTCTCCTCTCCACTTCTGCGGCAATACTTGTGACCCGTTCGCGGTCCATATATCAAGGACAGGTACACGCCACGCTGTAGGACAGGGCATGACCCTATGCGGATCCCCTCTGCCCCGACACGAGCTTGGAGTCAAGTAAGGTAGTGCGGCGCAATGGATGGCTCTGGAAGGCTATTTGAAGGATGAAAGTGGACAGTGAGTGCCAAGGGACGAGCGCATGACGTGAACACCTGTACCCTGCGTGGGCGTGCGTCCGGTGATGGCAAGGCATCAGTCCATCGAACAATCTTCTGGAAAAGTGAGGGCATGCCAGGGACGATGCATGGTTTGCCCTGCATGCGGACGACGGGTTATGCCGTCCAGGAATCAGACGTTTTAGCGTGAATCACAAGGGGTGTCCGCATCTGTGCATCAGTGCATGGAGATGGATGTGGGGGCATACTACACGTTTGCGTTTGATGCACACGCGGTATATGCCTGTGCGTATGTGCTTAAGATGTGGATATATGCGATGAAGTTGCATCAGCACCCACTGTAGTATCCGACCTGACCAGCGAAACGCACCACTCAGAGATCGCCAGCCACAAACAGGACCTCGGCGCGCCATTTTCTGCTGTGCAATTCATTGTTCTTCGATCTGCTGTGCGAGAGAGGGCCTGTTTTTAGCTATGTTCTCCATGCGAGCCAGTGTTTCGGTATGATGGGCCAAGGGACGGTTTTAGCGATGGGTGCGTACGTGATTGTCTGGAGTTGATGAGATCGATCAGGGGAATGGAGGGGTTGTACGTACCGTCGTGCGTGGGACCTATCCCCCAGAGGTGACGACCAAGTCATACTTGTCGACCCATCTTCAACTGGCCGCGATACCGATGCCATCAGCGGGCGGATCCTGCATCGAATAATGCAGATTTGAATACACGTCATTTTCGGGGATGACTTCTATTCGTGTCCTTAAAAAAACATCATAGTTCTGTTTGCTGTGTGGAATCCGTCACGAACAGACCTATACCGAGTTCGGAGTAGTACTGTGCAAAGTAATTCGAGTTGTGGTCAAGCGTCTTCTGTTTAGAATCTCATCACTTCAGTTGTGAGGAAGACGAATCAAGGAAGGGCAAGGGCACACACCCGATGACAAGGGCGGCGGTGGCTGTCTTGATGTGCTGGCCATGGCCGAGGTGTCATGCCGTGCTCGGAGAGGAAGTGATAAAGCTCGGCTGGAATTAATCTTCACTCATCGCCAAAATTCTTGGTATGATTCAGCTTCCTTGATCACGTCTTCAACAATCTCTAACACATGAGCCCGTAGTTTTTGCGGGAGTAGCAGCACGAATTCCACGCACAGTGCATTACTCGTGCATTTCAATTACGGCCGGACTGTGTGCAGCGCTGTGAGCATGAAAAATTGAAAATGCTTACACCCACGTTTTCGCTCACTGTGCGAAGGTGACACTTGATGAGAGGATCGAGGCAGCCTGAGTGATCTATAGGCAGGTAAAGTTGGTGATAGACCTCACAGATATTTTGAATTTAATACACCACATCGCAGGAATCTTCGTTGCTGATGGCGATCGATCGGAGGACACGGTGCTGTGGAGCGTGAAAATGCCTCCTCTGCTCACTACGCGAAGGTGGCATCTGATGAGGGGGTCAAGGCTTTGTTTGGGCACTGCGCCTACGTTCGTCGACAAGTCGCCTTCTGTTCGCTGAGTGATCTGTAGACAGGCTTTAAAAGTTCAATGGTGATAGAGGGTAAATGTTGTGTCTCGCGCTCGTCAGGGTAGGTCCGTCCTATGAAGGGGTGGGTATTAGGTATGTCTCGCTGCTATCACCTTGCTGTTGACCTGATTATTTGTGAGAAAGCGCCTCGAGCTAACGTTCCGGCACTTGCCGTCTTCAACGTAGTCAATGCTTTGACTGTCTACCGGTTGCAAGGTATACCTCTACCGATAACGGTGCGACCGCCACCATTCATCACCTTCACCACCAGCTTCGACAATACGACAACGACAATGGCCATTGTAAATGCCTACCGCCGCCGCCGCCATCCCTAACGCTGACCACACCCACCACTGCCACTATGTAGATAACGATGACGACGACCTCCACCGTCACCGTTGATGGCCGACCTCCACCAGCGTCGACGTGACCACAACCTCCACCATCAGCGTCGATGACGCACGGCCACGACCACAACCAACCACCGGCGTCAACGACAAGGATGACCAGACGCCTACGGCCACGACGACCTCCATGACCAGTGTCAGACGAGGATGGCCAACGATGGCGACCACCCTCACCCCCAGTTTTGACAACTACAACCGCCACAACCGCCACGACCAGCGTCGACAACGAGGATGGCCAATGACACGTCAACGACGGCGACCACCCCCACCGCCAGCTTTGACGACTATGGCCACCACAACCCAGACGCCAATGGCGATGACATTCGCCGCCACCACCACCGTTCATGCCCACCAACACCTCTAACGCCGACAGTACCCATTCGATTACACCACTGGACATCCACGTCATTCAATGCTGGGCGCCGTGGTCCGCAGTGCCAACTGTAGTATCTTATAAGGACATCAGACCTAGACCGTCTCGACGCGGACGTACCAAATTTGAAACTGTAAAGGTCAGCACAGCTCGGGAAAGCATTCCCTCTTCTACATTGTGCATCGTCTATAGTCCTATGTAGAGCGCTCCGCTTTGACAAGTTGTGTATCACATTTCTTGGTTGTAGGTGTTGGTCATGGGTTTTGTTCCAAGCAGGTGCCTGCTCTAGGGAGTGCTATAGATTTACATCCCAAATGCCCCCTATACTCCACCAAGCAAGGTTCATGCCAGTGCTAGCCAGCACTTCCCCGAGTTTTTAGGTGTTAGCTAATTGTCCGTGGCTGCTGCAGCTCAACTCATCTGAGGCACTGAGATCATGATGCAGGCAGACGTGAGGGCCTGCCATGCATCGCTTCTGATACTGGATATGCCCAAGCCTATGGTAAGTACCCGATCAGGCCTCAAACTCTCGTATCTTGCGCTGACGATCACAGCGTGTCCATGATCGAATGAGGACATCTGAGATTTATCTCGACTCCTGCAGGAAAACTGACGATCACAAAGTCCCATGTACTTTACTAGGTGAAGCCAAATGCTCACCACAAGACCACGAGCGCACGTGCGAAACAGAGCGGATGACATGACAGAAGGTGTGACAGGGAATGTGCAGTGCTACATGTGACGCAGAGAGCATCCCAACGGATAGGGCGCTAGTAGGGACAGACAAGGCGCTAGATAGGGCACTTATGGTACTCCACAAGGATAGCAGGCTGTACAGCATCTTCATAGATATGTAGGTGGTAGGAATGATGCATAGCTGGGTTCCTCCAGAATGCTAGAGGGCATGCTGGAACACTGAGTATAAAGTAACCATGGAGGTTCACAAAAGACTCGTAATAGTAACAAAACAGCATAGTGCTGGATACTGTGAGAGAAGAGAAGACAAACAATCGCATGTTACATGTCAGTTAATTAATAGGGCTGGACGTGATGTTGTCATGCAATGGCTTCATGTGATTCGGTGGAGAAAATTGACAGTAAGGACAAGCAGACCATAAAACATAGCATATGGCCAACCCTTCCCAAGCTGCCCAGCCTGGAGACCCTGGGATATTAAAGCTAGAAAGAAAAATATGGCACTATGACAATGAAAGCACGGTGAGTTACTTTGCAACCATAGCAAGCACACTCAACACACCTATGCATAAAGAACACAAACGGAGAGCTCAGAGTAAAAACCATGATATCAGAACGTGCTGGATGGTTATTAGTCTATCTTCAGCATAAGCAAAGGCCCTGTTTAACAGTGATAGTCCCAGGAATCACTCACCAACAGCCTTGGTAAGTACATAGTCGATCCCAACGAAACGCTAGCCAGTGCGGCCAAAAAAGACAAATAGCAAAGACCGTGAGCGATGGCCGATCTGTTCTGACCAAAAACGAGAAGGCCGTAATCCGTCGCAAGGATAACAGTCGCCTTTTTTAGACTCATATTAGCAACCTGTCTGAGTTGAGGTGCAAAGTTCTCAAACTCACCGAGCAGTTGACATGTTTTATTTTTTTTGCGTATATTTTAGAAAATTTGTGCCATTCCTCGACATCATTAGAGAGTATCTCATTATCGTCTTTGACTTGGGTATCAGGAAGGGAACGTCGGACGAATTCAAGTTGATTGACGGAGACCAAGAGAATCAACAAACGCAGAACCCGCCACGTAAGGTCAATCGAGTCTTCTTTGAAAGCTTGGTAACTACTTGGAGGAGATGAAATGCGCGGCGGAGGTGTGCCATCAGTCTGTCCACGGCCTTCTTCCATTGCCGCACCATTGGATCCTTGGCGCTGTCTACGCGAGTAGAGTCCAGAATTCGCTTGACTAGTGCTTGGACGTCCTTCAGAAAGAGATTCCTTCCCTTCTGCAATGGTAGGAGTCCTCAGAGGTGACTCATGACTCGGGTGCTGGTCACTGGGCATTTTGGAGATTGGATAGAGGATTCCGAGAATTGGTTGGCTTGGTATAACGGTAGGATGTGGTGCCTATTTAAGTGAGATTCCAGAGGTATGACGTGGAAGACTTCCACTGTCTTGCACGTTGTAAGTGCACGGATCACCTCTGGTCGGTCGATTTTCTCCCCGTTCCAGCTTCGCCCTTGCGCCGCAGGGGGTGCAACTACCTGTAGGTGGAGCTGAGCCAAGGGTCCTGTGGCAGGAGCGGGGCAGTTCCTTTCGTGGCTCTGCTTATTCGTTCTGCTGTAATACGCTCGGTGCCGGAGATTTTGGGCACTGGACAAATCATCTTGTTTACAGATCGAACCCCCGGATCTGCAACGTTACTTGAAGAAGAAAGCCTTGGCATGGAATGGGCACTCCGTTCGGAAGGACATGCTGTAAGAAAAAATTTCCACTCGTTTAGACGCTCGCAGGTCAATAAGTAAGAGGGCTCCATCAAGTACAAGAGATTAGCAAACGGCCGCCCCGCTTGTTGCGTGTTCAGATCGGCCTATCCCCCCCTTCCCTCAAGGAGGATACATGCAGAGAACTTGAGACTTGAGTAGAAGGAATCGAACGGAATCGAAATAATGACGATCGCGGAGACATCTGCAAGCCATCGCGGCGCCGAGCTGGCGTGAGTGCGCCATCAGACGTTGAAGAAAAGATGACGCATTTCCAGTTGCAGTGGTCGACGTTGTTGTAAACCAGGTGACGAGTCGCTACAGCAAAACGCACTAACCTGCAGCATGTTGACAGGATGGAGCCACAGTAAACTGATAGGATCTTTGACTGTGATCAGATGATGATCTCATCAAGGGACTGCCAACTGGGAATCAGACCGAGGCACCTCGCACTGCGGCAAGCGCCGCGGCTGTCCGACGATACCCTTTGTCCTCGCGCAGTTGATGTCGGATTCAATGCTGTTAGCTTCTCCAAATCCTCATTTTGCTGTTCAGAATCTTGGCAAGATTGGCTGACTGCGTAGTAGAACAGCTTAGGTACAAACAAGTGTGAATACCTCGATCGAATGACATCATGTATGCATCACAAAAATCCCCGTGGCGAGTTATGGCCAAATATATGTGGCAGTGTACCCGGTCCAAAAACGGCAAGTATTTGGTAATCATCCTGAGAGCCGTGTCGCGGCCACGACACGTTTGCATAACATAGGCGGTATCTGCAAGGTGTTGACCTGACAGCATGTGTATACACATATGTTTTGTATGCAGTGACTATATATTGCCATGTATGCAGTGTGTCTAGGTAGCAATACTAAGGTGCCGTTACAATGTCCCATACCCTTCTTCTGCCAGAATGTCTTCGTCATCGAGCTCATCTCTGTTGCCGTCTGCTCTTTCTTCTATCTCATCTGCTGACGAGGTATCGCTGTCACTGCCATGCTGTTCTATATCATCGTCCAATTCAACTGGCTCCTCATCCACCATCTCGATGTCATGTTCCAGCTCATTATCCTCATTGGGTTCGTGTTGATCGCTCTGCAAGAATACATCCCAGTCTCGCGTCGCCTTGTGACCAACTCCACCGCCACGGAATCGCATGAACATGTCACGGTCCGCAAATCTTCGGTTACTTGAGCATCAGAAAGAGACTAAGATGTCATTAAAAGTATACTTACATGTTCACATGGTAATAGCGCCAGTCCCACTGCCATCGAGCTCCATTGATGACTGGTCGAACGAATGAGGGATCAAGTAGCTCTTGTGTTGAACCATAGGCGAATCCAGGGATAAGGTGCACCCCTCGTATGACGGAGTCTGGGTCAAGAAATCCAAATGCATCAGATATGCTTTCCTTGTCGAAAAATTCAATCTGGGGCAATCGTTTAGCACGGAATCCCGATTGAAAGTTGCCGTTGCGTCGAAACCAGTGTACAAACAGGACGTCCGCACGTGTCGGCTTTGAATAAAGTGATCCGGGGTGATTGTGATACTCGACATTAACGTGAAATATTCGGATGAGTCGGGCATACCAGTAAGGATGGGTGCGGTCATCGTCGTGAGAGAGGACCATAAGGTCTGGATGGGTCTGTGGATTAATTGTGTCTTGTTCTCGCCGTAAGTCATATGTTGTGTAGTTGATACGCAGAGTCTTGTGCTCGAAGAGTGTTTGGTTTGTAATAAGGACATCATCGCGATCTGTATCTGAAAAGTTGTGTTCATCACCATCGTAATCAAGGCCACGTAGACGTGCGAGTAAATGATCTTTGAGGCGAGGGATAAAGTCCTTTTACACGGTTAGCCTACCCAAACATTGGGATACAATTGTTGCATACCGTGACTGCGGGATCATTCTTGAGCTCAGATAACCATGCAGTAATGTTGTAGGTCGTGTCAGCATGCTTGGCAATGAAATAATGGTCACATGGAGGTGTGCGTAGACGAGATGGAGCGGCCGCTTGTGCCTGGAACTTCTCGCATGCAGTATTGACTTGGCATATGACACCACTCCCTGTAGGTTTGTTGCAATACTAACGGTAACTACCGTATTTAGGTGTTGCGCCGTTCACGGTAGTCCGTTCACCGGTTAACGTTGCAACACTACGCCCACCTGCATCTTGCAACATC
>Ga0307518_10001460_pt1 | contig 17546 bp, 9 predicted proteins | sample 25_EM_MG_FD_203889 | JGI IMG/M metagenome (GOLD analysis project Ga0307518, IMG submission 203889) | Populus trichocarpa ectomycorrhiza microbial communities from riparian zone in the Pacific Northwest, United States - 25_EM | ecosystem: Host-associated > Plants > Roots > Unclassified | place...
TTCCTCGGCTGAGCCGAGGAAAGGGGGCCTTCACGCGCCACTCGCTGTGGTGTGACCGGCCTCTTGCCGCACCGTCTTCGCTCACTTCGCAACGACATGGGATGGCGTGGTTTCGGACCGACTGTCGACCTGACCGCGCTCAAGATGTCCACAAGGGACACTTCGCGTCGATTGAACGCCCGGTTTATGACTTGATGTCCGACTCTATGCGGGGTCGTGAGTGGCAAAGAGGGTTAGAACGACACTTGCCGCTCACGACCCCCGAGCAAAGCGCCAGTCGACGGGAACAGCCTGCGCGACAGGCTCACACCAAGTCACCCTTGGGCCCACTCACGAGTGCAGTAGGATGGAGACATCGGGGTAGAAACGTGCTCTCCTCGCTGAGCACGCGCACACGCGGGATCGAACGAACCGTCACTCCTTCTTTCCGAAGGAGTGGTCCCTTTGCGTTCCCCTGCTCTCGCCGAGAAATGGCCCGCGCTGGCCGGGCTCTCGGCCGTGTTCCTGTTCGAGATGCTCGACAACTCGATCCTCAACGTCGCGCTGCCGACCATCGGCCGCGAACTCGCCGCCCCGACGACCACACTGCAATGGGTCACCGGCGCGTATTCCGTCGTGTTCGGCGGCCTCATGCTCGCGTTCGGCGCGCTGGCCGACCGGATCGGCAGGCGCAAGATCATGCTCACCGGTCTCGTCCTGCTCGGCGTGGCGAGCCTGGTCACGATGGTCGTCACCGCCGCGTGGCAACTCATCGCCGTCCGCGCGCTCATGGGCGTCGCGGCCGCGATGACGACGCCGGGTTCGCTCGCCCTGGCGTTCCGCCTGTTCGACGAAGACATGCTGCGCGTCCGCGCGACCACACTGATCTCGACGGTGGGCTTGATCGGCCTCGCCGTCGGCCCCACCGCCGGCGGCCTGGCGCTCGCCGTCGCGCCGTGGCAGGCGCTGCTGCTGGTGAACGTGCCCGTGGCCGGGCTCGCGTTCCTCGGCATCCGTACCGGTATCCCCGTCGACGATCCCGCCGATCTGCACCGCGAACCGATCGACGTCGCGGGAGCCCTCCTCGGAACCGCGACGATCGTTCTCGCTCTGCTCGCCCCCACGTTCTTCGTCGAAGCGGGCACCGCCTCGGCTCTGCCCTGGAGTGTCGCCGCGGCCGCCCTCGTCGCCGGAATCTGCTTCGTCCTCCGCGAGAAGACGGCCCGGCACCCTCTGCTCGACCTGGAACTCGTCGCCAGGCCGCTCGTGTCCAGCGGCCTGGCGCTGAAGGCCGCGGCCGGATTGGCGACCGCGGGGCTGAGCTACCTCGTGACGCTGCACCTCCAGTTCGGCCTCGGCTGGGCACCGGCCCAAGCGGCGCTGGGGATGCTGCCCCAGGTCATCGTCCTCATCGCAGGCGGCGCCCTCATCAGCCCGCTGATCACCCGTGTCGGGCTCACCAAGGCGGCCGGGCTCGGCGCCGCCGCCGTCGTGTGCGGGCTCGCGGTCTACACCGTGTTCGGCGGGCTCGGCTACGCCTGGATCGCCGTCGCGCTCGCCCTCGTCGCGGCGGGGCTGCGGGTGGTCGGCGTCGTCGCGGGCACCAACGTCATGCGGGGCCTGCCCTCGAACCGGACCACCATCGGAGCCGCGCTCGTCGACACCGCCAGCGAGGTCACCACTGGGATCGGCATCGCGGTGAGCGGCACCGTCCTCGCGCTGGTCTTCCCCGGAGCCCTGACCGCGGCTTTGCACTCGGCCGACTTCCTGACGGCGACCACCTACGCGGGCCTCGCCCTCACCGTGCTGTCCGCGGCACTGGTCGGTTTCGGCATCCTGCGCGGCAGGCATTCCGCGTGAAGGCCCCCTTCCCGCGGCTCAGCCGAGGGAAGGGGGCCTTCACGCGCTAACCGGAGGACTACAGTTTCGCGCACTGCCCGGCGGCCGGGCCGCGGACGGTGTTCTGCAGGTCGTAGTCCGTCGGAGCGGGGGAGTTGGCCGCGCACGCCAGAGGTCCGCCGATCGTGCTCGAGGTCAGCACCGGCCCCTTGTTGCCCGTCAACGCCACCGGCCCGCCGATCTCGGTCAGCTCGATCGAGACCGGCCCGGTCGCCCCGGTGATCGCCACCGGGCCGCCCACCTTCGTCCGGTCCAGCACGACCTGCGCCGCACCGTTCGCGGTCACCGGACCGGAGATCGAGCCGCCGCGGACGATCAGGCTCGCGCCCGCCGCGACCGACACCGGACCGGACACCGTCGCACCGTCCACACAGGTCACCCCGCTCTGCACGGTCAGCGGGCCCTTGCGCTCACCCGTGATCGTCTGGGTACACGCCGCGTCGGGCTTGCCCAGCACCTCGAACTCAGACAGCGACGCCTCGCCGCCCGTGGTCGCGGTGACCTCGAGCCGGTAGTAGGCGTAATGCGCCGGGTTCGCGATCTTGAACGCCCTGGTCTGCTGCCGCCACGAGAACTTCTGATCGGTCCGCTGATCCGCGACCGCCCAGTTCTTCCCGTCGTAGGAGCCCTTCAGCACCCAGCTCTTCGCGTCGCCCGCACCCCTGCCCGAAGTCAGCGTGTAGAACGAACCCGCCTCGTTCGTCGAGGGCACCTGGTACTGGATCGGAGCCTTGACCTTCGCCTCGGTCCGCGACGTGTTGTCGAAGAACGCGGCGTCCCCGCCGGAGACCGGCTTGGTCAGGTCGTGCACCGGCGTCGGCACCGCGTCGCCCTTGGTGATCGACTTCGGCGCGTCGTCCGGGCCGGTACCCCACGACGACGGGTTCGGGCCCATGTCGAAGTCGAGCGTGCCGCCGTTGGCGATCGCCGAGTGTGCCAGCGACGTCGACGTCTGCGCCTTGCCGTTCACCTTCAGACCCTGCACGTAGACGTTCTTCGCGCTGTTCTTCGGCGCGTTGACCACGATCTTCTTGCCGCCGGGCAGGTTCACGGTCGCCTTGGTGAACAGCGGCGAGCCGATCGCGTAGTCCGAGCTGCCGACCTGCAGCGGGTAGAAGCCCAGCATGCCGAACAGCCACCAGGCCGACTGCTCGCCGTTGTCCTCGTCACCGCCGTAACCCTGGCCGAGCTCGCTGCCGACGTACAACCTGGCCAGCGCCTCACGGACCTTCGCCTGCGTCTTCGACGGCTGGCCCGCGTAGTCGTACATGTAGAGCGTGTGGTGCGCGGCCTGGTTCGAATGCGCGTACATGCCCATCCGCACGTCCCGGGCCTCGGTCATCTCGTGGATGACCCCGGGGTAGGTGCCGAATTTGAGCCCCTGCTCGGGTTTGGCGAAGAATTCGTCCAATTTGGACGCCAGCCCCGCCTTGCCGCCGTAGAGGTTCGCCAGGCCCTGTCCGTCCTGCGGAACCGAGAACCGCATGCCGTACGCGTTGGTCTCGGTGTAGTCGATACCCCAGACCTCCGGGTCGAACTGCTCCTTGCTCCGGGTGAACTTGCCCGCCGCGTCACGGCCCTGGAAGAAGCCGACACTCGGGTCGAACACGTTCACGTACTGCGTGGCCCGCTCGGTGAAGTACCCGTAGTTGTCCAGGTACTCCTGCTTGCGCGGGTCGTTCGCCGGAGCCTCGTCGTAGAGCTTCTTCGACATGTTCGCGATGGCGTTGTCGTTGACGTAGCCCTCGATCGCCCAGGAGAACCCGTGGTCCGCGGTGTTCGGCGCGTACCCGAGGAACGTGCCCTCGTCGATACCCTTCCGGCCGACCGCGCCGTTCGGCGGGGTCACGGTGGCGTTCTTGATCGCCGAGTCGTAGGCCGACTGGACGTCGAACCCCTTGACTCCCTTGAGATAGGCGTCCGCGAACGCGGCGTCCGAGCTGGTGCCGGTCATCAGGTCCGCGTAGCCGGGGGAGGACCAGCGCGAGATCCAGCCGCCGTCACGGTACTGCTGCACGAAACCGTCGACGAGCTTGCCGGTGGTTTCCGGGCTGAGCAGCGAATACGCCGACCACACCGTGCGGTAGGTGTCCCAGAACCCGTTGTTGACGTAGAACTCGCCGTCGACCAGGTTCGCCCCGGTCTGCGTCGGGGTGTCCTGACCGGCCTTGGGCGACACCGGGCTCGCGTACTTCTGCATCGGCTTCTCGACCGTGCCGACGTTCTCGAAGCCCGAGTTCGGGTACAGGAACAGGCGGTAGAGGTTGGAGTACAGCGTGATCAGCTGGTCCTTCGAGGCCCCTTCGACCTCGACGACCTTGAGCTTCTGATCCCACGCGTTCTGCGCGGCGTCGGCGACGGATTCGAGCGTCGCGTTCGGCGCGAGCTCCTGCTCCATGTTCTTCTTCGCCTGGTCGACGCTGATCAGCGAGGTCGCGATCCGCATGTTCACCGTCTTGTCGGCGCCCGCGTCGAACTTGAGGTAGCCGAGGACGTTGTCCCGCTTCTGGTCACCCGAACCGGTGGACAGCTTCGAACCGGCGGTCACCGGCTTGTCGAAGGTGGCGTAGACGAACATCCGGGTCGCCCCGGCCGACAGCCCGCTCTTCACGTCGCTGTAGCCGGTGATGGACCGGCCGGCCGGGTCGAGGGTGAGCCCGCCGTTGTTGTTGACGTTGTCGAAGATCAGGTTCGAGTCCGCCCCGGGGAACTTGAAGCGGTACAGCGCCGCGTGATCGGTCGGCGCGACCTCGGTCTTGATCCCGTTCTCGAAGTCGACGCCGTAGTAGTGCGCTCGCGCCGTCTCGTTGGAGTGCTTGAACGGCAGCTTCCGCGCCTCACGGTCCGGGTTCGGCACGCCGCTCGCGGTCGAGGGCAGGAACTGGAAGGTCTGCCGGTCGGCCATCCACGGGCTCGGCGCGTGGCTCGCGGAGAACGCCTGCAGCGCCGGGAGGTTCTGCTCGTTGTTGCGCGAGTGGTAGGAGTACATCCAGCTCAACGTGCCCGCGTCGGTCGTCGGGATCCAGAAGTTGAACCCGTGCGGGACCGCCGTGGCCGGCATGTTGTTACCGCGCGAGAACGATCCGTTGGACAGCGAACCGCGCGTGGTCAGCACGTTGTCGGACGGGCGCAGGCTCGCCGGCGGCGTCGGCGTCGCCGAGACCTTGATGTCGTCCAGCCAGCCCTGCAGCGAACCCGGCCCGTCGGCGTTGTCGTAGCCGACCAGGATCCGGTCGATCGTCTTGCCCTTCGCCACCACGCCGATCTGCGAGCGCACCAGGTTCCACTGGTTGGTGTAGAGCACCTTGCTCGCCCCCTGGCCCTGCGGGGAAAGGCCGAAGCCGTACTGGTCGACGGCGCCGAGCTGGCTCAGGTAGGTGCCGTCGGTGAACGCCAGATCCACCGCGACGTTCGTGCTCGGGTACTTCAGGTCGCCGCGGATGAACTCCGGCTGCACCTTGTACGACAGCTCCGAGGTCGCCGCCACCGGGATGTCGACGTCGAAGATCTTGTTGTACGACCAGCCGTGCCCCTGCGCCTTGTGGCTGCCGGAGTAGCGGAACGCGCGCAGGCCGGTGAAGCCGACTCGGTTCTTGCTGGTGTAGCCGCTGCCCGGACCGCTGTCGGCGAAGCTGCGCATGTTCGGCAGCGCCGGCGGCGCCGGGTCCTCGTTCGCCAGGAGCAGCTCCGAGAGCTGCATGATCGGGCCACCGTTGTTCTTGGTGACGTCGAGCCGGAAGAACTTGTACGTGGCACTCGCGGCGGCGAGGCGGTACTCCTTCGTCTGGAACGGCTCGCTGAACTTCTGCCCGGTCTGCTTGTCCAGCTCGGTCCAGGACTTTCCGTCGGCGGAACCCTGAAGCGTCCAGTCCTGCGGGTTGCGGTTGTCGAAGTCGTTCGCCGAGGACAGCGCGTACCGGGTGATCGACGTCGGCTCGGACAGCGTGACCTGTGCCCAGCCGGTCGGGGTCCAGGCCAGCCACTTGGTGTCGGTCGAACCGTCGACCAGGTTCGCCACGCCCTCGTTCGGGGTGTTCTCGCTGTTGGCGGAGACCTCGGTGACCTTGCCGCGGATGTCACCGGGGATGGTGGTGGCGTTCGCGCCGTCGACACCGAACGCCTTGGGCTTGCCCGAGGGATCGACGTCGACGGTGTCGCTCCACGTCGGCTCCGGTTCGCCCGGCTCGAACGAGGAGTAGAAGTCCGGCGGGGTCTCTTCGGCCGCGGCGGTGGCGGGGAGGGCTACCAGCCCGGACGCCACGACCGTGGCACTCAGAAGGCTGCAGACCCAGGGTCTGACGCTTCGGGGCATCGTTGCACCAATGCTTTCTCGCAGGGGGACCGGTGACGCCAAGAGAGAAGAACTCGGTTGTGACATCGATGTCAAGACACCCGGACAAACCTGGCCCGAACTGGACAACCCGGATGTCCCGAAACCTGGTGGACAACGGGCAGAGGCGGGGCCAGGGTGAAGTGACGGCTGAAGTCGATCCGGGAAACTGGGGTGGGGACATGCGGCGGTTGTCCATGCTCGGCGTGGCAGCGCTCATCACGGCAGGCTCGATACTCACGGCTCCGGCGGCCACCGCCGGCGAAACGACGTTCCGCCCGGTGCGCACCTGCGCCGACCTGGTGCGGACCTACGACGTTCCCGGCGCGACCACGCACGTCGAGACCGCGACCGTCGTACCGGCGACGGCGACCGAACCGGAGAACTGCGACGTCCGCGGCTACGTGGAACCGGCGGTGCGCTTCCAGCTGCGGCTGCCGACCAAGACCTACGCCGGCCGGTACCTGCAGTTCGGCTGCGGCGGGTTCTGCGGAGTGGTCACCACGCCGCCGTTCGCCGATTGCGGTCTCCCGCACGGCGGCGACGTCGCCGTGGCGGCCACCGACGACGGTCACGTAGGCAAGACCCCCGCCGTCGTCGACGACGGCAAGTGGGCCGAGAACGACCAGGCCGCCCGCGACGACTTCGCGTTCCGTGCGCCGCACGTGGTCTCGAAGGCGTCCAAACGGCTGATCACGGCGTTCTACGGCGCTCCGCCGAGGAAGTCGTATTTCAGCGGCTGCTCCGACGGCGGCCGCGAGGCGCTGCTGCTCGCGCAGCGCTATCCGCACGACTTCGACGGCATCGTCGCGGGTGCGCCTGCCGGATACTGGGGGCCGCTGCTCGGCGTGTATCAAACCTGGCTCGCGAAGGTGAACACCGGCGCCGACGGCAAGCCGATCCTGACCGCCGACAAACTCCCGGCGCTGCACGCCGCCGCACTGTCCTCTTGCGACAAGTCCGACGGGCTCGGCGACGGCGCCATCGACGACCCGCGCACCTGCCGCTTCGACCCGGCCACGATCGCCTGCCCGCCGGGCACCGACAACGCGGGCTGCCTCACCGCGGCGCAGGTGGCCGCCACGAAGAAGATCTACGCGCCGCCGACCGACGAACGCGGCCGCAAACTGTACCCGGGCGGCCAGACCATCGGCTCCGAACTCTCGTGGTACGGCTGGATCATCCCGTCGCCGGAAACCGGCGGAATCCCGTTCGCGCACGCACTCGCCGACAACTACCTGAAGTACATGGCGTACCCGATCGGCACACCGCATTCGTCGGTCGAGAAGTTCGCCTTCACCTCCCGTGAATTCGACCGCCTGACCCCGGAAGGCATCCGCTCCAACGCGATGTCGACGGATCTGCGCGAATTCCGCCGTGCGGGCGGGAAACTCGTGATCTGGCACGGCTGGGCGGACCAGGCGATCCCCGCCGCGGGCAGCATCGACTACTACGAGCGGCTCACCCGCGCCAACGGCGGCCCCGCCGCGACGGCGAACTGGGCCCGGCTGTTCATGGTCCCCGCGCTGTACCACTGCGCGACCGGCGACAAGCTGACCGAGTACGACCCGCTGAAGGAACTGGTCTCCTGGGTCGAACGCGGCACCGCGCCGGACCGGACGATCGCCACCGGCCGCGACGCCGACGGCAAGGTCTTCCGTACGCGGCCCGTGTTCCCGTATCCGCTGCAGGCCAAGTACGACGGCACGGGAAGCGTCGACGACGCCGCGAACTTCGTGCCCGTCCCGCCTTCGCGGCCCTCGCACGATCTCGTGAACTGGGCCGGGAACGGGCTGTACGGGAAAGCCGGGCCTGTAGCTCCCTGAAGGTGTTGTGGCGCGTCTCGTGAGTGGTAAGGACGGTTAGAACCGTCCTTACCACTCACGAGTCAGGAAAGGACGCCGTCCAGCAGCCGTACCCGCCGGTCCGCGATCCGGTGCACCTCGTCGTCGTGCGTCGCCACGATGACCGCGGCACCCTCTTCGGCGCAGCGTCGCAACAGCCGCAGCACCCGCGGAGTGCTCCCCGCGTCCAGATGCGCCGTCGGTTCGTCGGTGAGCAGGACCCGGGGCCGCCCGCTGACCGCCCTGGCGAGCGCGACCCGCTGCTGCTGCCCGAACGAGACCTCCAGCGGATAGCGGTCGCCGAGGTCGCCGATCCCGAGTTCCTCCAGCAATTCCGAAACCCGCGCGTGGATGTCCTTCGCACTGGGCTTGGGGATGTCGGACCGGAGCCGCAGCGGCAGCGCCACGTTCTCCGCGATCGTCAGTTCGTTCGCCAGGCCGAGCGCCTGCGGCAGGACGGCGCAGGTGTGCCATGGCGGCGCGCCCGCTATCGGGACGCCGTCCAGCAGGACACTGCCGGAATCGGGCGAGTCGAAACCGCACAGCAGGGCCAGCAACGCGCTCTTGCCGGAGCCAGAGCGGCCGGACACGGTGACCAGTTCGCCCGCGGCCACCCGCAGTTCGAGCCCGCGCAGGACTTCGACGTCCCCGCTGGGATGGGGGAACCGGCGGCGCAACCCGACGGCCTCGAGGGCGGGTTCCGCCATCACGGCACGACCTCCCGTTCTTCGACCTTTTCCAGCCTGCCCTTGTGCATGCGCGCCACCCGGCTGCCGAGTTCGATGAGCCGGTCGTCGTGCGAGGCGACGATGACGGCGAAATCCTGACCCGCCAGGTACTTCAGGGTGTCCAGCACGCGGTCGGCCGAGGCTTCGTCCAATTGGGACGTCGGCTCGTCGGCGAGCACGACGGTCGAGCGGCGGGCGAGCGTGCAGCCGAACGCGAGGCGCTGCTGCTGCCCGCCCGACAGCGCGGAGATCCGCCAGCTCCCGGTCCCGCCGAGCCCCAGCTGATCGAGGATGTCGTCGGGCAGGCATTCGGTTCCGGCCGATTCCGCCGCCGCGCGGAGATTGTCCGCGACGCTCAGATAGCCGAGCAGGTTGTCGGTCGGGTTCTGGAACACCAGGCCGAGGTGGTTCCGCCGCAGCGCGCGCCGGTCGCGATGCCGGAGCTTTCCGGTTTCGGTGCCCTGGAAGGAGATCGTGCCCCGGACAGGCTGCTCGAACAGGCCGAGCGTCCGCAGCAGGGTGGACTTCCCGGAGCCGGACGGCCCCGCCAGCACGGTGATCCCGCGCGCCGGGATGTCGATGGTGACGTCGTCGACGCCGGTCACGGTGCCCGCCGGCGTCTGGTAGTCGACACCGATGCCGCGCAGCCGGAAGATCGGTTTCTCAGGCACGGATCAACTCCGCGGTCCGGGCGGTGCGCACCGAGCGCATCGCGATCCAGCCTGCCAGCGCCACGACGAGCACACCGACGGCCAGTACGGTCAGGGCGAGCGGGGTCGGGTCGGGCAGTGCCGACTGTGGTGGGAGGAACGTCGCCGGGTCGAAGCGCGGCACCGAAAGTCCCGCGACCGACACACCGCAGACGACGCCGATCACCACGGCGAGCCCGCTGAGCGCGCCCAGTTCCATCAGGTGACTCGCCAGCAGGGCACGCGGCCGCATCCCCATCCGCAGCACGAGCGCCCCGGCCAGCGCGTTCTGGCGACGGCGGACTTCGACCGCGACCAGGAGCGACAGCACCGCCACCACGCCGAGCACGGCACCGAGCAGGGCCATGAACGAGAACGTCCACGACACCACGTAGAACGGGAGCGCGTCGAGCGCGGACTCGCGGGTGACGCGGTTGACCGCCGTCATCACGCCCACGGAGGCCAATGCTTCGGTCACCTGCGTCATCGACGAGCTGGACAGCAGGCTCCACTTCGGCACGGTGCGCAACTGCGCCTCGCTGAGCGAATCCCGGGAGACCACGTACCCGGCCTTGGTGCCGATGATCGGGAACATCGGCAGCTCGCCGACCGCCCTGGCTTCCCCGAGCCCGGCAGGCAGCGTGGCTTTCTGTGCGGGGTCGTTCCCGATCCGGATCGCCGGGACACCGGCGCCGGGGCTCGACAGATCGCCCAGCATCCGATCGACCTCCGCCGCGTCGAGCGGGCCGAACGTCGCCGCATGCCGGAAGGTCCGCGGATCCACGACCAGCACGACGTTGCCCACACCGGTCAGTTCGCCGACGATCGCGGTGCTGCCGGTGATCGAGTCGGGCAGAGCGACCTTCCCGGTGCCGACGACGCTTTCGGTGTCGACCCTGGTCTCCGCCCCGACGAAGATGGCGGACTTCGTCTGCAGCGCGTCTTCCTGGCCCCGGGCGATGCCGATTCCCGTGGCCAGCGTCCCGATGGCCAGCGTGCCGATCACGAGTACGCCGGTGACCGGGGCGCGGGCGCTGGCGAGCCGCCGGATGGCCAGCTGGAGCGCGGGACGGGACCACAGCCGCGCGCGATGAGACGCGTGCAGGGCGAGCCAGGCCAGCCTCGCGGCGACGAGCCCGACGGTGAGCACGACGAACACCGGGTACGTGAGCGCGAGCGGGTCGACCTGGGGGAGCGGGTTGCCGATCCGCGATCCCTTGCTGTAGTCGACGAGCCGGTTCCAGCCGAGCAGGGCGATACCGGCGGTGAGCAGCTCCCATGGGAAGAAGGCCAGGAGCTTCACCTTCTTGCGCCGTCCGGAGCGGACCCGGCCGAGTTCGAATTCCCGATGGGTGCGAACGGAGATCACACCGGCGAGCAGCGTGAGCGACACGAGCAGGATCGCGGCCGCGACGAGCGATCCCCACAGCGTCGCCCCGTCGTTCAGTTCACCCGGTGGCCCGTACACGCCGAGCAACAACCGGGCCAGCACCGCGCCCGCGGCGCCGCCCACGATGATCGGGAGCCCGAGCTCGGCCACCGCGAGCAGCCCGAGAGCTCCCGGACCGCTGCCTCGCGCCGACAGCAGCCTCAGCTGCGGATGCCGCCGCTGGTACCACTGCAGGGCGACCGTGCCGATCCCGGCGCAGCCGACCAGGATGCTGATGGCCGCGAGCGGCAGGATCGAGATCAGGACGTTCGATTCCGCCTGATTGCTGATCTCGACGGAGCGCTCGAACGGCAGCGACCCGATGATCGCGTCACCGAGGCCGCGCGAACCCAGATCCGCCTTGACCGCGGCGATGAGGGCCTTCCCGCGTTCCTGAAGATCCTCGGCCTCACCCACGGTTTTGGGCGGGTCCTCGTAGAACGACATGTGGAGCGTCTTGATCGTCGGGACGTTCAGCGCGCGGACCGTGTCGTCGAAGGTCTTGCCGTCGTTGGCGAACATGACCGAGTCGAGCGGGTCGTTGGCGAGCCTGCTGACGACGGCGTTCCGCTGTTGCGAGCACCACCAGCGCGGCGCGGGGTCGGGAAGGTCGCGGTAGAGCCCGGTCACCGGGGGTATCGGGGTGCCCTTGATGCTCGGAGTGGCGCCGACCTTGATGTTCTCCGCCCCGGCCACGACCGTTCCGAGCAGGAATCCGGCGCCCGTCGACCCGCCCGCCATGTCGAGATGGCCTTGAAGCGCCTGGTCCCGATGAGCGAGGACGACCTTGTAGTTGGGGTCGCCGTTGAATTCGGTGCCGAAGAGGTACGGCGTGTAGCGGGCGGTGACCGGCGCGGGAAAACCGTGCGCCGGCGCGTTCCGGCGGACCGAGTCGATCACCTGCGGAGCGACCGCGGCGGGGACGTTGTCCTTGCTGAACACGGGCCCGTAGTAGTCCGGGCACACGATGTCGGACTGATACGTGACGGCCGCGCCGCCCGCGGCCGAGGCCTGCAGGACGGCGGCGGTGCCGAGGAAACAGGCCAGCAACGCGGTCACCGCGGCGATGATCAGAGTCAGGGGACTGGTCAGTGCCGCCTTCGGAGCCGCTCGCCACGGCATTGTCACCCTGGGCCCGCCGGGAGCCCCCCACCTCACCCGCATGGATACGCACGCTACCGGTCGAGGCGCCCGGGCGACAGAAAGAAATCACCGTTTGTTGCTGACGTGAAGTAAGGCCTGGTCCATTGTGGTGATACGGGTGCCTGCCTACTGACTGTCCGTCACCAACTTGTCGATCGGTGTGGCCTCACCCGCCTCGCGCTCCATCGAGAATGCGGTTTCTCCGAGCGCCGCCACGACGACGCCGGTGATCCGGTCGACGTCACCGCGTTCGGCCTTCGGCAGGGGAGCGCCCACCGAGCGGCGGGAAGCCGCCGCCGCACCCAGCAGCCGCGCGGCCAGGCGATACGAGCCTGCCGCCGCTTCCGCGCCGGCGAGACCTTCGAGGCCGAGCGCGATCGCACGGGGATCTTCGCTGTGGCGAGCGATCGCGAGGCCGTCGAGCTGGAGTCGTTTCGCCGCCACCGCGTCTCCACGCTGTTCGGCGATGAACCCGAGCTCGGCGAGCACCAGGGTGCTGCCCGCTTCCGACTCCACCCGGCGATGCCAGTCCAGTATGGACAGCAGGCGCTGCTCGGCCTCGTCGAACAACCCCTGGCGCCGCGCGCCGAGCGCAAGCCCTGTTTCGGCGTAGACCTCAGCGGGTTTGAAGCCGTGTTCGACGGCCAGCGTCCTTGCCCGCTCGTGAAACTCCCTCGCCTCTTCGAAGTTGCCCATCAGCAGCGCTGTGCGGCCCAGCCAGGACAGTTTGTAGGCGACTTCCGGCCACAGCTCAAGCTCCTCCGCGCGACGAAGGCTTTCCCGATGGACGCGGGCGGAGTGCTCGTAGTCCCCGGCGATCGACGCCAGCATGCCGAGGACGAACGACGCCTGCAGCCAGCCCCAGCGTTCGCCGAGTCCGTCGAAGATCGCGGCGCTCTGCGCGGCGGCCCGGCCGCCTCCGGTGAGGTCGCCACCGGAGATCAGATGGGACGCCCGGTCGCTCAGCGCGGCCGCGGCACTCCAGTCGTCACCGATGTCGCGGGAGGTTTCCAACGCGTCGAGCGTGAGCTTCTCCGCCCGGCACAGGTCGCCGACCGTCGACCACGCGTAGCCGAGGAACCACGACATCCGCGCCCGGACACCGGGATCGGCGATGCCCCGCACGGTCTCCTCCACGGCGGCGTCCGTTCCGGTGCCGTCGAGCACGGCGATCCCGGTGCGCCAGCCGAGAGCCTGCGCGTACTCGTCTCCGGCGTCGATCCCCGTACCGAGCACGAGATCCAGTGAGCGCCGGGCCTCGGTGAGCCGCCCGCGCAGGAACCAGAACCAGGTCGTCGCGTTCACCAGCCGCGCCACGAGCCGTTGTTCTCCTTGCCGCAGCAGCGTTTCCAGTGCTCGCCGGGTGTTGGCGCCCTCGGCGTCCAGCCTGTCGAGCCAGCGGCGCTGTTCCCGGCCGCGCAACCCCGCGTCACCCCGTTCGGCCAGCTCGACGTGGAAGCGAGCGTGCCGCAGGTGCAGGTCGTCGAGTTCGCCCGCTCGCCCGGCGTGCTCCAAGGCGTACGCCGAAACGGACTCCAGCAACCGGAACCGCGGCTCACCGCACCTGCCCGGCCTGCTGACCACCAGCGACCTGTCGACGAGGCGGGACAGCAGATCCAGGACGTCGCCGGCGGCGATCTCCCCGCCGGCGCAGACCGACTCGGCGGCGTCGAGCCCGCTGCCCTCGGCGTGGACGGCGAGCCTGCGCAGCACGGTCTGCTCGGGCTCGCTCAGGAGACTCCAGCTCCAGTCGATCATCGCGCGGAGGGTCTGCTGGCGGCGCGGCCCGCCTCGCCTGCCCGAGGACAGCAGGCCGAACCGGTCGTCCAGGCGGGCGAGGAGTTCGTGCACGCCGAGCGTCCGGACCCGGGTGGCGGCGAGTTCGAGCGCCAGCGGGATTCCGTCGAGGGTGCGGCAGATCCGGGCGACCACCGCCGCGTTCTCCGCGTCGAGCACGAACCCGGGCGCGGCCGCCGCGGCACGGGCGGCGAACAGCCGGACCGCGCTCGATTCCCGTACGGCGGCGAAATCCGGCTGCTCGGGCAGTTCGAGCGGAGGCACCGCCCAGACGTTCTCCCCGGGCAGCCCGAGCGGTTCCTGGCTGGTGGCGAGCACGCGCAGCCGGGGCACCGCCGCGAGCAGCCGTTCCACCAGCGCCGCGACCGGCTCGACGACCTGCTCGCAATTGTCCAGGACGAGCAGGATCTCCTTGTCCCGTAAGGCCGCGGCCATCGACTGGGTCAGCGTTCCAGTGGACGTCGCCTCCTCTCGAAGGTCCAGCACGGCCGCGACGACGACGGCGACGAGATCCTCCGGCGGGCACGTCGGGCACTCGACGACGTCCAGGCCCGCCAGCTCGACGAGCCAGGTGCCGTCGGCCATCGTGAGCTGCGACGCGGCCTCGATGGCGAGCCTGGTCTTGCCCACACCGCCGGGGCCGGTGAGGGTGACCAGCCGCGCGTCGGTGACGAGCGCCCCGACCTCCTTGACCGCGGTCGTGCGGCCGATCAGCTCGGTCAGCGCCTCCGGGACGTTTCCGCGCACCGGCTCGGCGGCACGAGCGGTTTCGAGCTCCGGGCTGCGGGTGAGGATCGCTTGGTGCAGTGCCGCGAGGTCCGGGCCCGGTTCGAGGCCGGACTCGTCACGCAGACGGGCGCGCAGCTCGGCATAGGTTTCGAGCGCCTCGCTGTGCCGCCCGGCCGCGTACAACGCGCGCATCAGCAGGCCGCGCAGCCGCTCACGCAGTGGATTCCGCGAGACCAGACCGGCCAGCTCCCCGGTGAGGACGCCGTGTTCGCCGAGCGCCAGCCGGGCTTCGGCTCGCTCCTCCTCGGCGAGCAGCCTTTCCTCCTCCAGCCGCTGAGCGGCGGCGACGGCGAAGGGCTCGTCCTCGAACCCGGCATAGGCCTGCCCTCGCCACAACGCCAGCGCGTCCGCCAGCAGCGCCGCACGGGCGCGCGGGTCGGCCGCGTCGCGGGCGCGGGCGGTGAGCGCGCGGAACCGATGGACGTCCAGCTCGCCGGGCTCGACGGCGAGGACGTATCCGGCCGGTTGGTGCGTCACGAGCTCCCTCGCGCCCGGCTCGGCCCGGTCCAGGGCGCGGCGCAACTGGGAGACCTTGGTCTGCAGGGTGTTGCCGGGATTGCCCGGCGGGTGCTCGCCCCAGAGATCGTCGGTCAACGACGACACCGACGCCGCCCTGCCCTCGCGGGACAGCAGCGCGGCGAGCAGGAGGCGGACCTTCGCCTCGGGCACGACGACGGGCTCGCCCGCGGTCGTCCACGCGGCGAGGGGCCCCAGCACTCCGAATCGCACGAAACCGACGTTAGCGCGGACCACCGACAAGACCGTGCGTGAACCCGCAGCGATCCGTGCGCGGGCCGCGTCACGGTGGTCCCATGAGCGAACACGGAAAGACCCCGGTGACGGTGCTGGGGCTGGGCGCGATGGGAACCGCGCTCGTAGAAGCGCTATTGGCCGCGGGCCATCCGGTCACCGTCTGGAACCGGACCGCGAGCCGGGCCGAGGCGGTGGCGGCGAAGGGAGCTTCGGTCGCTTCGACCGTCTCGGAGGCTCTCGCGGCGAACACGACCGTGATCGCCTGCCTGCTCGACTACGACTCGGTGCACGAGGTCCTGGACCCGGTGGCGGCCGGGCTCGAGGGACGACAGCTGATCAACCTGACCAACGGCACCCCCGGCCAGGCCCGCGATATGAGCGCTTGGGCGGAAGAACAGGGCGCGGCTTACCTGGACGGCGGGATCATGGCCGTCCCGCCGATGATCGGCACGCCGGCGGCGTTCGTCTTCTACAGCGGATCGGGCACCGTCTTCGGCCGGGCCCGCACCGCGCTCGACACCTTCGGCGGCGTCAACTACCTCGGCGCCGACCCCGGACTGGCGCCACTGCACGACATCGCGCTGCTCAGCGGGATGTACGGGTACTTCGTCGGCGTCATCCAGGCGTACGCGCTGGTCGGCTCGGCCGGAGTCAAGGCACGGGAATTCGCGCCGGTGCTCCGCGGCTGGCTGGACGCGATGGGCGGCTTCCTGGAGCGCTCGGCCGAACAGATCGACGACGGCGACTACGTGACCGACGTCGTGTCGAACATCGGGATGCAGGCCGGGGCCTATCCGAACCTCGCCAAAGCCGCGGCGGAACAGGGCATCAGCGCCGAACTGCTCACCCCGCTGCAGCCGCTGATGGACAAGCGGGTCGCCGACGGACACGGCGCCGAAGACCTGATCGGCGTCATCGAACTCCTCAAGAAGTAAGGGAAACACAATGATCACAATGATCGGGCTCGGCCCGATGGGACAGGCCATGGTCCGGGTGCTCCTGGAGAACGGCCACGGAGTCACGGTCTGGAACCGCACCGCCGCCCGCGCGGACGGCGTCGTCGCCGCCGGTGCCGTGCGTGCCGAGACACCGGCGGACGCGGTGTCGGCGTCGGAGCTGGTGCTGCTGAGCCTCACCGACTACGCCGCGATGTACGACATCCTCGGGAAGGCCGAGGATGCGTTGGCGGGCAAGGTGATCGTCAACCTCAGCTCGGACACCCCGGAGAAGACCCGCGAAGCCGCCGAGTGGGTCGAGGCCCGCGGTGCGCGGTTCGTCGCCGGTGGATGCATGGTGTCCGCCGAATTGGTGGGCAAGGACGAGGCGTACGTGTTCTACAGCGGTCCCGCCGACGTGTTCGAGAAGCACCGCGAGACCTTGGCGCTGATCGGGCGGCCGGACTACCTCGGCGAGGACGTCCGGCTGGCGCAGCTGTTCTACCAGGCGCAGCTGGACATCTTCCTCACCTCGCTTTCGGTGTACATGCACGCGGCCGCGCTGGTGGGATCGGCCGGGGTGCCGTTGGCGAAGTTCGCCCCGTACGCCATGGACAACATCAAGATGATGGGTTTCTACCTGGACGCCGCGGCCGAGCAGCTCGAGAAGGGCGAACACCCCGGCGACGACGCCAACGTCACGATGATGGGCGCGACGGCCGATCACATCGTCCAGGCGAGCCGGGACGCGGGAGTCGACCTGGTCCTGCCGGAGGCGATCAAGTCGCACTACGACCGGGCGATCGCCGCAGGCCATGGGCGTAGCTCGTGGACCAGCCTGTTCGAGATCATCAAGGCGGACCGCAAGTAGGTGCCCGGCTCGTGAGTGTTGAGGACGGTTCTAACCGTCCTTGCCACTCACGAGCAGCTTGACCCACTCGGTGCCGCGTTCTGGTCGTCTGAAGTACGTGATGGCCCCCTTCCTTGCGCTAGACGCAAGGAAGGGGGCCTTCACATACTGGGGGAAGGTGTGAAGGTCGAGTTTCTGCGGCTGAGCCGAGGGAAGGGGGCCTTCACGCGCCACCTTTGTGACTGATGGGGCAGGTGGGGCTACTGAGGCTGCAGACGAGTGTTCCGAGTCCGTGAAGGCCTCCTTGAGGGACCCAGAGTCCCTCAAGGAGGCCTTCACGGACCACGATCCCGCCCGGGCCGCCGTAGGCAGGCCGGTACT
>Ga0307518_10001461_pt1 | contig 17544 bp, 16 predicted proteins | sample 25_EM_MG_FD_203889 | JGI IMG/M metagenome (GOLD analysis project Ga0307518, IMG submission 203889) | Populus trichocarpa ectomycorrhiza microbial communities from riparian zone in the Pacific Northwest, United States - 25_EM | ecosystem: Host-associated > Plants > Roots > Unclassified | place...
AGGCTTGCTAGCATAGAGCTTTGACAACCCAATTCATATTTGAGATCTTCATCTGTACATAAATGTTAGCATTGTAGTAGTGTCTGATAATATTGCTTACCAGCATTCAACTTTGCTTTCTGGAGCCAACTCCACTCCTCAGCAAACCACTCCACTAGTACTTTCCTTTCTTGTAGCAAACAGATCTCTTCCTCCTCACAACGCCTCAGCTCCAGAAGAGATTCAATCCCTAGGTGAACCTTTTCATCAGCCAACCAGGCTGGTGGTAAGCCACCAATGCTGTCTCCTAGTCCAACATCCTGCCAAATATCATCATCAACATCTAGTTTGAATAATATAAATTTTGTTGTTGGATGAAGATGGTTTTGAAATATTACAGAACTCATTCCAAGCAAGAGAATGTGCAGTGTTTAAGGAAAATACCAAACTATCTGTGGTAAGCAAGAATGAAAAAAATGAATAAGGACCCCTGACACCACAAGCAAGCATGGGCCATCCCATATGGCATGGACCAGCCCTGGGATGGGATTTCAAAAACAATGGCCCATCCCAGGAGGGAACCAAACCTTCCCTGGGATGACCATGGTTTTATAGGCTATTTGGCTGAATTGTGATACTAAACTATTCAGGCTAAATGCTTATCAAAAGTGGTTACCTGAAGTGTGCAGGGAGTATCAGAGGAATTCTATGCTGAGCTTCAGCCCGGTATAGGTCGTGCAGCACACTTAGAAAGCCATCCTTCTGAGGAGTTTGGCGGTTGAGTGATGCAGGGAGTCATCCCAGCTTACTGGAGATGTCTTGATGACACCCCCTTTCCTCTAGTTATGAACCTGCACCCTGAACCAGAACAGGGTCAAGTCAGAGGTATGGTTGGTGAGGAGCTAGCCATCGTTTATCCAGAGAACCCCATAGTCCATTGGGCTTTTCACAGGTCGTATTATCTCCCCTCTGCTAAGCTTCACACTTACTCGATGCCACACACCCAAGCTAACTTCATGGGAGTAGACTATCTGTTGCTCCACTATGAAGATCCTGCTCTTGCAACCATCCCAGCCTTCTGGATCAATCCTGCCCCAGAGATCTACCAGCCAGCCAGTCATTGGCGGCATCCTCTCTACTCTGAGCAGCAATTTTCCAGAGCTATCCTGACTCTTCGGGACTGGCACGATTGGCTTGAAGTCAACTTCCAGTATACCTGGAAGCAGAGAGCGCGCTGAGCACAGTACTCGATACCCGCATGCATGGAGCGACCTGGTCTCCTCTTTGAGGAAACAAGGGACCTCTGGGTGGCTCACACCACTCTCATCCATCTTGATATGGCAGATTAACAAGGCAGAACATTTTCATTCCATGGACTCCAGCCCAACTGGCCATCTAGTCAGGATCAATGCAACAATCTCACACCCCTGCACGACAGGCATGAGGCTGGACGAGAAGGTGATGAAGCTCTCAATGTTGATGCAGAACAATCAGGTTCCTGGATTCCTGGAGGAGCCCTTGATTAGGTGCTACCCAAGTCCTTACTGGCACCCTATTCCCTACTCCGGAAAGGGTAGACCGCTTTGGAAATCTGACAAAGGACTTCTTAAGTCCGTCTCCACTTACATCTTGTATGATAAGGCTCTGGTTGTTCTTTTTACACCTTACGAACTTCTTTCATGGTCTATGCTTACTTTTGAGTACTGGTCTTTGGACAGCAACCAGGTTGTCTCCAATTACCATTACTGTCCTGATTACGAACTTGATGTTTTCTTTGACATTTTACCTAGGCAATGGTCATATTCGACTTTTACGATACCTATGGACTCCTCAGACTCCTCGTCTTCAACAGAAGAGGATTCACAGTCCAAAACTTCTTTGTCTTCTGATGAAGAAGAAATCTTTCTTCCATCTTCTACTTCCACCAATGTACCAGAACTGATTTTACTAAATCTCTTTGATTTTTGAATGTATCAGAATCATTATGTCTGGAAACACTGGTGACATGAAGAAGACCACACCTGTTCTTACTGGTGCCTCCAACTACTTGGAATGGAAGTCTGCTATGAAATTGCTTTTGCAAGTCATGGGAGTCTGGCGCTATGCACACGCTCAAGTTGCTGCTGTCGTTGCCGGACAAAACAGTGCAACCACTGAGCAACAAGCAACTTATGAAACCAATTGGGACAAGGCCCTTGGTACAATTATGTACTACACATCCACACTTATCAGACAGAATCTGATGAATGTAAATGATCCTCACACTGCGTGGGATCAACTCAACACCTCCTATGGGACTCCTGGTGCTGCCAGTGTCTTTGTTGAGTTCAAATGTCTTATGTGGATGACCATACAAGGGAACCAGGACCCTGCTCCCGCAATCAATCAGATGCAGTCCATGATTGGATACTTGGCCTCCAATGGCCTAACACTCCCTAACTCCACTCAAGCAATGTTACTTCTTGGTGCCTTACCAAATGAGTGGCAAGGATTTGCTTCCACACTTCTGGCCACTTTACACATCAACCCAACGGCAGCTCAAATTGCTGCTGGTGTTCAACAATTGACATTTGACTCAGTCCTTCCTAAAATAATGGAAGAGTGGTCTCACAAGTCTGGCAAATCCATAATGCCAACCATAAAGAAGGAGCAAAATGTGCAGGCAGGACCTTCTTGCCCTAGATGCAAGAAGTGTTCTGGACATCATAGTACCATGGATCACCACGATGACTATAAAAAGACGTTCACTCCTAACACCGCCACTGGCCCTTCCACATTCCCGCTGAAGAATCAGGGTGGTGGAAAAGGAAAAGGAGGAGGAAAGAAAGGAAAAGGAAAACAGCCTTACGAGGGTAAAGGCAAGCAGCGTCAAAACGCTGCAGAACAAACCGCTCAGATCGTCAAGCTCCAAGGAGACTCTGATGACGAGTCCGATGCAGGGTGCACCTCTACTGTCGCTGAGGCAGGTTGGTCTGTGCTTACTCCTTCCCAACTCACTTCAGAGTCAACATTATGTTCTGTGTGTGTCAGAACCGGTTCCTCTGACGAACTCCGACATGGGCGGAGATAAGTACGAAGGGTTGTCAATGACAGGTGGAGGAGATGCGGGGGTGTTGAGGACTTGGCTTCAGCATATGTGCTGCACCCTTGCGATACCTGCGTCCTTGTATTTCGGAGGACTAAGAGACAGAGAGACGGAGGTCCGACGAAGGTCAGAGTTGCCAGAAGGCAGAGGAGACAGAGGAGACAGAGGGGAGTTTGCAGGAAGTATTCAAGATGATATTTGAACTGAGGGACAATCCCCTCAGCGTGCGGAGTACTTATACTTTACATTGGATATGTATAGTAACCGAGAAGCGGAGGAGAGACACAGTGGAGAAGTAGCTAAGAGTCTGTGGATGACAAACGGATGAGTAACATACACAGAACGGAGATCAGTGATAAGTATAATGGATCAAAAGGTTAATGGGACACAGCTATGAGTAATCAGATCTAATCTAAAACGGGAACAAGGGAAGCAGGAATGGAAGCAGAATGGAAGCATACAATAACCGGAGGCATAGGCGCGGAACTATTTACTAAAAGGAGACAGAGCGTCAACTGTCGGAGTGGAGATGGATACGTAGCGTCAGAGGTGTCCGATTGCGATCGGACTTGAGTCTACAACAGTCTAGAGGCCTTGTGGAGTCACGAGGTGTCACGCAGTTGTGACAGTGTGTAATGACCTGGCAAAATGCAAAAGGGAAGATGAGGACTATGCACATAGACTAGCTACTGCACCACCTGATCCCAATGACAGGACAATACTGTATCGTGATGATGGTTTTGTTTGTGATCAATATAATGATGAAAGCTTTGACTGTTATACCTTGTGCACCTCTAAGGAGAGTGACAATAGGTGTCTTTGCTTATCATCCCCCCACTCAGGACAAAAAGCTGAATCTCACTGCCCCAAGCATAAACATTTAACAGGTCTATGGTTGATGGATTCCAGTGCAACCAACCATTCCACACCATATCATGATGATTTTCTGACTTACAAAGAACTAAAAAGGCCAATAAATGTGGGTACTGCTGGTGCTGAAGTAATTCAGTTTTTAGGCATAGGAACAGTTGCCTTCAAAGCTACAGTTGGCAATGTTCAAAAAGAAATCTATCTTCGACACATCTACCATTCTCCATCTGGAGATAAGCATATCTGTTCACTTCAGTGGCTTACCACGAAGCTCAAAATGAAACTCTACACTGACGTGAAGATAACTTGTGTCTTCGATTCACATAATGAAGTATTCTTGGAAGGGACTAGGTTAATTCCAAGAAATAATCTCCATTGGTTCCATGGGAAACTGATACATCAGACTGGAGCTCTTGGACTTCTCCTGGATTTGGACATTAAATCCCTCTCAACAGTGCAATATGCAACTATTACAAATAATTTCAACTCTTATGATCTATGGCATAGTTGTCTAGGACATCCTAACCCTCAAACTATGCAGCATGCTACTCGCGCTACTGATGGTATTGAGAAACTGGATATACCTACGAAGACACCACTCTGTCCTGACTGTCAGATTGGCAAGATGCCTTCATGGTGTGAATCAAAGTGTGGGTTTAGGTCGAAACAACAACCCAAACACAACACCAACAAAGGACTACGAAAAGTGTGAGTGGTGGTTTACCTCCGCAGTGTCCAGAGAGGATGTGCTGAGGAGGGGAAGAGGGGATCTACACCAACAGGGTGATGCAGACAGAGATGCAGGATACTCCTGGGGTACAGGAGCAATAGAAGACGAAGGGAGTAGGTGTCTGGACTCTTCCTAAAGCCTAGGAAGTGTCAAAGTGGGGATTGAGTTGACTGGGACTGAAGTAGCAATACTACACCTAGAGATTGGTGCAGCAAGGGGACAAGGGGGCTCCTGATGTCCAGAAGCAATGGAATATGAAGGATTGACAGACTAGACTCCGCTTGAGCCTAGGATTCTAAAAATGACACCACAAAGCCACAAAGTCCACCCCAATGCCCTCCTAAACCTACAGTTTAGGAAGTCATTGACAATGACATGCAAGCTCCTCATGGAGAACAAAGGAATCCTGATTATCAACACCTGGAAGAAGAAGAATTCAGTTATGTCTTCAATAGATGCACTCAGTCATGGGAACCTCCTGAGGAGGAAGTACAACCACGACGATGAAACACTATCATTGAAGACAGAGTTGGCCGAAATACTCCAATTCCAAATATTGTTATCCCAAACGTACTACCACATTGTTGCAATCCCCCTCAGATTCATAATCCACCTGCAAGACCAGGCAATATCTATGGTCAGAGAAATCCAGTGGATATAGAACGAGAAATTGTGTTACGACCATGACCAACTCTGGGCCTTATCTGGTTACTCTGGTTGCATCGCAGCTCTACAGCTCAACTCCGGTCGCCCATCACTTACTCTGGCCACAGTCATGCAGTTATACTTCCGCTATGTACAACCCTTGGTCTAATCCCTATACAGTCCTTACTGCACCTCGCCGTCTACCCTGCTTTGACATGAGTTCTCCATGTACTCGATATATCTCCTACCTTGTATCATTTTCACCAGACCTGACCTAGTCCAAACTCTGGTCGTTCCTTGTCCGCCTTTCAGGCTGTTTACTTGTCACCGTAAATACTTGTCCCTAGTTCTTACTTAGTATAAGTACTCTGTAGTTATTCTGTATACCTCAGTCTGAAATCAAACATAGTCATCTACTCCAGTTCCTGTCCATCTCCGTCTCTGTCTCCATTTCCGTCTCTCTCCACTTGACTGGAACCTACGCAAGGGATCAACGCTCGTTGTCCTTGTTGGTGAATCCAATCGGTCACAACTCCGACCCGGGCTAACCTCTGCCCAAACCTCTGACCTCCTGCTCTCATCCATTTTCGTCCGGACTTGACAGTATTTCAGACTCACACTTGTGTGGGTTCACTATACAAAACTTTGTACACAAACTAGTTTCCATTTCCTTATGACCATGACTACGCGCTCTCACGCTCGTACTGCTGCCGCACTCGCTGAAGAAGCAGGTGCAGTAAATGACCTCCATCTTTCTGCCGCACAGCAAGCCCTGTCTAACCGCAGGCAACCTCCGGCTTCTGTTAGCCAATTCCGGAGCTTCACAGCTCAAAACCCCACAGCGTCTGTGACTCCGTGTTGAGATGCTGTGTCTCAGAGCCTTCGTGGTTCTGCAGACCCAGGTCACCATGAATTTGTTTCTGATGATCATTTTCCTTACCATCACAACCCCACCCTGGAACATCGCGAATCCAGTCGTTTCCAATGGTTCAGCCCTGAGGATGGTCCTGGAGATGATCCAGATGACCCCAGAGATGACAACAACAATGATGACAATGATGATGACGAATTTCTTGATGCCGCAGAAGAGCTAGATCCTGGTCTGGCTGTCTTCCACAATCTCGCCGTCGCTGTCAACCACCTCTCCCGCTCCTCTCGTCGTACCAATGACTCCTCTTCCTCCCGTGCCAAGGTCCGTGAACCGGACACCTTCGATGGCACGGACCCAAAGAAACTCTGGACCTTCTTGGTCCAGTGCAAACTATGTTTCCAAGATCGCGCCAAAGCTTTCCGCCAAGATAGGGCAAGGGTAATGTTTGCCCAGTCCTATCTAAAAGGTATGACACTAGAATGGTTCAAACCGGACCTCCTCAACTCTGGTAATCCGGCTGATCGTCCACATTGGATGGACAGCTGGGTCCATTTTGTTGCAGAACTCCAGAGCACCTTTGGTCCTCATGACCCAGTTGCTGATGCTGAGCACCAGCTCGAGCATCTCCGGATGAAAGACTCGTACCGCGTTATGCAGTACATTGTGGATTTCAACCACCTCGCATCACAGGTCCAGGACTATGGAGATGGCACACTCTGTCACCTATTTTACTCCGGTCTACCGGACTGCCTCAAGGATGAGATCGCTCGAGTTGGGAAACCCCTGACTCTGAATGGGTTGAGAGCCCTTTGTCAAGAGATCAACGCGCGCTATTGGGAGTGCAAAGACGAGATCTCTCGTACAACGAAGAGCCAGCCTACCTTGTCCTCCACTACCTTGTCCTCCAACTCCAGAGGCAACACCCCCAAGTCCGGTCAGGCCAAGACCAGCAACTCCCCTAGCTCCGCCAACACCTCTGGCTTGTCTAAGGCGACTGTCACGACTGCGTGACGCCTTGTGACTCTGCAAGGCCTCTAGACTGTTGTAGACTGAAGTCTGATCGCAATTGGACACCTCCAACGCTACGTATCCATCTCCGCTCCAACAATTGATGCTCCATCTCCTTTTAGTAAATAGTTCCGTGCTTACACCTCCGGTTATTGTATGCTTCCATTCCGCTTCCGTTCCTGCTTCCCTTGTTCCTGTTTTAGATTAGATCTGATTACTCATAGCTGTGTTCCGTTAACCTTTTGATCTGTTACGCTTATCACTGATCTCCATTCCATGTATGTTACTCATCCGTTTGTCATCCGCAGACTCTTAGCTACGTCTCCGCTATGTCTCTCCTCTGCTTCTCGGTTACTATACATATCCAATGTAAAGTATAAGTACTCCGCACGCTGAGGGGATTGTCCCTCAGTTCAAATATCATCTTGAATACTTCCTGCGAACTCCCCTCTGTTCTCCTCTGTCTCCTCTGCCTTCTGGCAACTCCGACCTTTGTTGGACCTCCGTCTCTCTGTCCTTAAGTTCTCCGAAATACGAGGACGCAGGTATCGCAAGGGCGCAGCACATATGCTGAAGCCAAGTCCTCAACACCTCCGCATCTCCTCCGCTTGTCGTCGACAACCCTTCACACTTAACTCCACCCATGTCGGAGTTCGTTGGAGGAACTGGTTCTGACAGTATATTTGAACTCACTCTTGCACACCTGCTAATTACTCTCAACCATGACTAGTCGCTCAATCATCACTACCTGTGCTCAGTCTCGTGCGCTCGAAGAGCGCCAGGAGGCGCTCAATGCGCCCTCCACTTCCCGAAATGATTTGGCCAAAGAAGGAGAATTCCTCTCCTTCTCAAATCGCAATACTCCGCCTGGGGCTCCTGCCCCAGATCCCACTACTCCAACCCCCGCTCTGCGCCGCCCCAACAAGTCTGGAGTTTACTCCACGCGTCATTTCGACAACGCCCTGGACATCTATGGTGACAGCTACCCTGGTGGTGATGGTGGTGGTGGCGGAGATAGCAACCCGCCTTCTCCCAACCCACCAGATGTTCCGCTACCAGACTCCCCTATCCCTTCCGCCTCAACTCCGACTCCGGACCCGCTGCTCCTATTCGCACAAGCTGTCCAGGCGCTGACCAAGGTCGCTATGGCATCTGCTGATCATGACTCCTCTTCTGGTCGCACCAAAGTCCGCGAACCTGACACGTTCGACAGAACTGATCCGCGCAAGCTCCGCGCTTTCCTTGTTCAGTGTGAACTGAACTTTCAGGATCGCCCCAAGGCTTTCGCCTCCGACCGCGCTAGGGTCACCTTCGCGCAGTCATACCTAAAGAGCATGGCCCTCAAGTGGTTCAAACCGGACCTACTCAACTCTGCCAATCCCCGTGCCCATCTGCTATGGATGGACAACTATGCCCAGTTCGTCTCCGAACTGAAGTCCAACTTCAGCCCACACGACCCCGTCGGAGATGCCGAACATCAGTTGGACAACCTGTCCATGAAAGAAGGACAGAAGATCAACAAATATGTGGTTGAGTTCAACTGCCTTGCTGGCCAAGTCTGCGGCTACGGCGACGGCGCTCTCTGCCACATCTTTTACAGCAGTCTCCCTGACCACATCAAGGACGAAATTTCCCATGTTGGCAAACCCCGCACCCTGGATGGTTACCGCACTCTCACACAGACCATCGACACCAGGTACTGGGAGCGCAAATCTGAAGTTGTGTGCCAAACCAAGACCTCCACTTCCTCCTTGTCCAACTCCACCTCAAAAGGCAACTCCTCTGCCTCCTCCGACTCCAAGGGTAAAACCAAGGAGAAGGATAACAAGAACAAGAGCTCCGACAAATCAAAGAGCTCCTCTGGTGCCAAGCCCGCCTCCTCCGAAACCCCCACCCATCTTGGGAAAGATGGCAAGTTGACCAAGGAAGAGCGCCAGCGGCGCATCAAGGACAAGCTCTGCATGTTCTGCGGACAACCCAGCCATATGGCCAGGGACTGTCCAAAGTCCACCTCCAAGAGCTCTAAGGCCAAGGCCCGCGCTGCCAAGGCCGTGACTCCCGCTGCTGTGGAGTCAAAAAATTAGACAGCAGCTCCCAGAACTCCACACAATCTGGGGGTTGCGTTGACTCCGAATGTGCACCTACGGAGTTATGCCTCAACATGTCTGCTCTCTCCGATCCCAACTCCCTTATGCCTTCCGTCTCAATTACGTCCCCTGTCGCTATTCCTCCTGTCTCCGCTCTTGTTGACTCTGGCTCTAGCCACTGTTTCATAGATAGCAAATTTGTTAATAAACACTCTCTTGAAACCTATGCAATCACTCCGCTTGAACTCCGCCTCCTAGACAGTTCTATGAACACCTTCATTAGCAAAGCCATCAAACTCGACATTCAGTTCTCCACAGGCGAAGTCAACTCCGAAACTTTCTATGTAACTCCACTGGATTCCTCCTGCGTGCTGGTCCTCGGACATAGCTGGCTCACCCACTACAATCTGTTGATTGACTGGGTTTTGGGTCACATCGAATTCTGTAAAAGCACACTGCGAATGCCCGCATCTCTGGTACCTCCTTCTGTTGAGTCTGCCTCCGCGTCTGCCTCCACAGCTCTGCCACCTAAGGACTCATCTCCACCCTCCGACTCCAACTCGCCTCAGTTGACCACTCCCTATGTTTCGCTCATAGGCGCTGCTGCATTCGCGCGCGCTTGCAAACTCATGGGATCCACCAACTTCACGCTGTACATCTGCCCAGAGGACGCGAAGCTCCGCTCCGCCTCCGCTGCCTCTCCTGTTGATTCTTCCAATCTCTCTGCTGTGCCCGAAGTCTACCATGACTTCGCTGACGTCTTCAGCAAAGCAAAAGCCACTACGCTTGCTCCGCACCGCGAGTACGACCTCTGAATCAATTTGGAGGGTGCAAGCCCTCCGCTGGGTACTGTGTACTCCCTTTCACAGACTGAATTAGGGGCACTCCACACCTTCATCAATGAGCACCTCTCCTATGGCTTCATCTGACAGTCGACCTCCGCTCATGGAGCTCCTGTCCTGTTCGTCTGCAAAAAGGATGGATCACTCCGCCTTTGCATCGATTACCGAGGACTGAACAAAATATCAAGGAAAGACCGCTATCCACTCCCTCTTATCTCCGACCTCCTTGACTCTCCCAGCAAGGCAAAGATCTACTCCAAAATCGATCTCTGCCATGCATACCACTTGGTCCGCATCGCTGAAGGAGATGAATGGAAGACCGCGTTCCGCACGCAGTATGGTTCCTTCGAGTGGAATGTCATGCCTTTCAGCCTGACCAATGCTCCCGCGGCTTTCCAGCGATTTGTTAACAGCATTCTCTCCGACATGCTTGATGTTTGCATAGTCATCTATCTAGACAACATCCTTATCTACTCCAAAGACATTGAATCACATCAAAAACATGTCCGCGAAGTCCTCTGACGCCTCCGCAAGCATAATCTCTTTGCTAAGCCGGAAAAATGTGAATTCCATACCACCTCTACCGAATACCTGGGCTTCTGCCTCTCCCCCGATGGCCTTTCCATGTCCGCCAACAAAGTCAAAGCCATCTCCGACTGGCCAGAACCCCGCAAGGTGAAGGACATCCAGTCCTTCCTCGGTTTTGCAAATTTTTACCGTCGCTTCATTTTCAACTACTCCAACATTGTTGTACCTCTCACGCAGCTTACCCGCAAAAACATTCCTTGGAATTTTGGTGAGGATTGTCGCTCCGCCTTTAATCTCCTGAAGAAGGCCTTCACCTCTGCTCCTATCCTTACCCACTGGGTCCCTGACGCTCCACTGACTGTGGAGACTGATGCTTCGGACTACACCATTGCTGGAATCCTTTCCATCACTGGCTCCGACAAGGTCCTCCGCCCTGTCGCGTACTACTCGCGCACTCTGTCCACTCTGGAGCTAAATTATGACACCCACGACAAGGAGCTTTTGGCCATTTTCGAGGCTTTTAAGCACTGGTGACACTACCTAGAGGGCTCCACCACTCTGGTATCTTTCAAGTCCGCAAAACATTCCATTCAAATAAAATTGTAGTACAAAAAATAAAAGAAACAAACAAAAAAATGTATGTAGTCTGTTAATCATCCTCACCCTCTGCATCTGCCATCCCGTCCTCGTTGTCTCCGTCCGCCCCCTTCTCCTCCTCTTGCTCCACCGCTGTGATTTCCCTCCGCGTCGTCCCCGACGACGACCCTTCGACAAACTGGCACCGCATGACCATGCTGATATGGTCCATGTTGGTCGTCCACTTCTCCTCCATCGCAGCACGCCTCCTCTCCAACTCCAGCCTCTTGTGCTCCAATTCGAGGTGTTCACTCTCAATCTCCACCCACTCTCGTTCCCTCGCCTCTGACGCCCCCAACTGCTCAGCGAGCTGCGCTAGCGTCTGGGTAAGCATACCCAGCGCATCGCGCTGCTCCTCCGCCATCGCTTGGGGCACCCCGAACACCTCCTCTTCATCCGCTTCATCCTCCTCCATTGTGTTCCGTGCCTTCTTGCACTTGCTGGCTCCCTTTGGCGACGTATTCGCCTTGCTCTGCTGTCGCCTCCTTGCCGCCCGTTTTGGCACTGGCACTCCGCCCGCCTCTGTTCCGCTCCCAGCCACTGTCGAGGACTCCGCTGCCTTTCCCGCCGTGCTCCAAGAGCAGGACTTGCGTGCGCCCTGACACAGTGCACACGCTGTCGCCTTTGATTTCACCTGGGCCACACACCCTGATGGGTTGTTGAGGTGGTCCCGACACCTCACGCATGGAGTACGCCTCCCGTCTGCTGCCACCAAAGGCGCCATCGTCGCTGACCCACTACCTTGAGTGGCCACAATGGCCTCTGCGCGCGCCAGCGACCTCCGCTGTTGCTCCTGCGCCTTCCTCACCTCGAACTCCCGCCTCTGGCACTCTATATGCGCCTCCTGTACTGCTTTGACCCTCGCCTGCCTCTCCGCCTCCGCATGCTCCCTCACCAGCTCGGCCTGTCGCTCCTCCTCCGCCTTGTGCGCTGTCTCGGCTCTCGCTGCCTCCTCCGCTTTGCAAGCCTCTTCGGCTCTGTGTGCCTGTCCACACATCCTCACATCAATACTAAACCACGAATAGAATATTCACTACTCACCTCCTTCTTCCTCTGCACCTCTGCTTGTGCCTCCTCGACCTTCCGTCACTGCTCCGCTTCCGCTGCCTTTCTTGCTACTTCCCTCCGCTCGTGCTCCACGAACTTCGCTGTTGCGTTGGCCTCGTCATCTTCCGAGTCGGTGACCAACTCATGGTCTTCCGCTGCTTTCCAGTCGAGCTGCTGCTGCTTGCCAGGGACAGGTGTGTTGCGCTCAGAAGTCATGTTGGTGGTAAAAGGACAAGTTGTATGAACAATGCGGACAACATGTGGCGCACTCTTATACGCGCTCACGGTAACTTCTGAACTCCGATCAAAACACTTATCTCAGCAGAATAATGCCAAAATCGCAAAGTCCACACGCACAAAGGCCCTCAAGGGTTCAGGCCCTAAAGGGGGGATACTGTCACGACTGCGTGACACCTCGTGACTCTGCAAGGCCTCTAGACTGTTGTAGACTCAAGTCTGATCGCAATCGGACACCTCTAACGCTACATATCCATCTCTGCTCTGACAATTGATGCTCTGTCTCCTTTTAGTAAATAGTTCCGCGCTTACGCCTCCAGTTATTGTATGCTTCCATTCCGCTTCCGTTCCTGCTTCCCTTGTTCCCGTTTTAGATTAGATCTGATTACTCATAGCTGTGTTCCGTTAACCTTTTGATCTGTTACGCTTATCACTGATCTCCATTCCGTGTATGTTACTCATCCGTTTGTCATCCACAGACTCTTAGCTACGTCTCCGCTATGTCTCTCCTCTGCTTCTCGGTTACTATACATATCCAATGTAAAGTATAAGTACTCCACACGCTGAGGGGATTGTCCCTCAGTTCAAATATCATCTTGAATACTTCCTGCGAACTCTCCTCTGTTCTCCTCTGTCTCCTCTGCCTTCTGGCAACTCCGACCTTTGTTGGACCTCCGTCTCTCTGTCCTTAAGTCCTCCGAAATACGAGGATGCAGGTATCGCAAGGGCACAGCACATACGCTGAAGCCAAGTCCTCAACACCTCCGCATCTCCTCCGCTTGTTGTTGACAACCCTTCGCACTTAACTCCGCCCATGTCAGAGTTCATCGGAGGAACCGGTTCTGACAGCAACCAGCAACCAGTCCTCCTCTGGTTCCAGACCGGACTTAACCAACAAGCTTGGTAAGGACGGGAAGCTAACCACAGATGAGTGCAAAAGATGTCTGGACAATAACCTCTGCATGTTCTGCAGGGGTACTGGTCATTTTGCGGACAACTGTCCACAGAAGACCAAAAAGGCCAAAGCTCGCGCTGTGGCCATCACTGCTGAGTCCGGTAAGACGGACTCCAACTTGGGTGCCAACTCCGAGTCAAAAAAAGAGTAAGCAGCTCCCGGCCCTCCACACAACCAGCGAGCTGCGTTGACTCCAGAAGTGCACCCAAGGAGGCCTGCCTCAACGTGTCTGCTCTTTACGATCCTAATTCCCTTATGCCTTATGTTTCCCTTCTATCTCTTGACTTACCTAAAACCCGCGCACTTGTGGACTCCAGGTCCACGCATTGCTTTGTAGATATACAATTCGCACACAAAAACAATCCTACCTCCTACTCCATCTCTCCCATCCAACTCCGGTTATTTGACAGTACATCAAACTATGTAATTACTCAAGCTATCGATTTATCAGTGCAGTTCCCCGCATCTGGTGATGTCACCCCTATGACTTTTTACCTCGCTCCGTTAGATTCTGAATGCATGATTGTCCTTGGACATAACTGGCTCACCCACTACAATCCATTGATTGATTGGGTACTGAGCAGTTTAACTTTCCGGACCCCTGCACAAAGTTTGCTAGCGCCCCCGTCGACTCCCTCTCTGGTTCTGTCCGGTAACCCTGACTCCAGCCTCTCCGGCCAGTCTACCCCAGGCCCAGCACCATCTGTCGACATTCTGGTTTGCACCCCTCCGCACATCTCTCTAATCAACGCAGCTGCATTCATGCATGCATGCAGTTTGGAGGGATCCATGAAGTACCAACTCCAGCTGCATCCTGCGGACTCAGCAAAGTTCTGGTCTTCTTCCACATCAACTCCGCCGGACCTGGATATTGTCCCTCCGGAATATTGCGACTACGTGGATGTGTTCAGCAAGGCGAAGGCCTCTGAACTTCCCCTGCATCGCGACTATGATTTGAAGATCAAACTAGAAGAAGGTACTTCACCACCCCTGGGAACCCTTTACTCACTGTCTCTGGTTGAGCTCTCTGCTCTCTGGACCTTCATCAACGAGAATCTTAATACAGGTTTCATCCATCCTACCGCTTCCTCCCACACTGCTCCGGTCCTCTTCATAAAGAAGAAGGATGGCTCACTCCACCTCTGCATTGACTTCCGAGGCCTAAATAAAATCACCAAAAAGGATCGCTATCCACTCCCCCTAATCTCTGATCTATTGGACTCACCCAGCCATGCTAAAATCTATTCAAAGATCAATCTCCGGCACGCATACCATTTAGTCCGGATTGCTCTGGGTGATGAATGGAAGACTGCCTTCCGTACGCACTATGGGTCCTATGAGTGGTTAGTAATGCCCTTTGGCCTCACTAACTGCAGCATTCCAGCGGTTTGTCAATACTATCTTTGCTGACATGCTGGATGTCTGTGTCATCGTGTACCTCGACGACATCCTCATTTACTCTGAGGATATAGAGTCCCACCAGCAGCACGTCTGGGAAGTTCTCCGTCAACTCCGGTTACATGGCCTCTTTGCCAAACTGGAGAAATGTGAGTTCCACTCGGACTCGGTAGAGTATCTTGGCTACCGCCTATCTCCGGACAGTTTGACTATGTCTCCAGACAAGATCCAAACCATCTCCGACTGGCCTGAACCTCGAAAGGTGAAGGACATCCAGTCTTTCTTAGGCTTCGCCAACTTCTACCGCCGGTTTATATTCAACTACTCGGACATTGTGGTCCCTCTTACCCAGCTCACCCAGAAAGATGCTCCTTGGAATTTCTCTGAGGACTGTCGACGTTCTTTCAACACTCTCAAGCACGCCTTCACTACTGCACCCATCCTCACCCACTTTATTCCGGATACCCCTATCATTGTGGAGACTGACGCCTCTGACTACGCTGTCGCTGGCATCTTGTCTATTACTTGCGCCAACGGAGAGATTCGTCCGGTCGCGTACTACTCCTGGACTTTGACTGCCCCAGAGTTGAACTATGACACCCACGATAAGGAACTGCTTGCTATCTTCAAAGCTTTCCGGAACTGGCGCCACTACCTTGAAGGCTCCGCCTCTCCTATAGATGTCATCACGGACCACAAAAACCTCGAGTACTTCTCCACCTCAAAAGTACTGTCCTGCCGGCAAGCCCAGTGGTCTGAATTTCTATCTCAATTTAATCTTGTCATTTGTTTCTGTCCTGGGAAACTCGGTGCCAAGCTGGATGCTCTCACTAGACGATGGGACGTCTACCCAAAAGAGGGGGATAGTGGCTACGCCCGGGTTAATCCCCAAAATCTTAGGCCAGTGTTCACTCAAGAACAGCTCTCTAATTCTCTTCGTGCTACTTACCTAGAGTTTCCAGTCCTCCGTGCAGTTGCTATCATGGATGTGGAAACACTCCACAGCGACATCCTTTCTGCACTACCCTCTGACCCCATTTCCCAGGTCCATCTCGCAGATCCACCAGACTCTCGCTGGTCCACCAACGAGACTGGATTCCTTCGACTAGACGGTCATATATATGTACTGGACTTGGATGATCTCCATCTCCGGGTACTCCGGTATTGACACAATCACCCACTCACTGGTCACTTTGGGCAAAACTGGACTCTAGAACTAATCTGGCGTGAGTACACTTGGCCTGGTCTCTGGACCTTCGTCAAGGACTACGTCCAGTCCTGTACCTCTTGCGCAAGAGCTAAGACACTGTGCCATAGACCCTACAGACTGCTGAAACAGCTCCCCGTACCGGAGAAGCCCTGGAACTCCATCTCCATGGATTTCATCGAGCAACTCCCTTCATCCACTGGCTTCACAGCCATCCTGGTCGTAGTTGACAGGCTTTCTAAACAAGCCATATTCATTCCTACTCACAACACCATCACTAGCCCAGAGCTCGCAAAGCTCTTCTTACTCCACGTGTTCTCCAAGCATGGTGTCCCCGCCCACATCACCTCAGATCGTGGTACCGAGTTCGTCTCGCACTTCTTCCGGTCACTCGGAAAGGCTCTCGACATGCACCTCCACTTCACCTCCGGTTACCACCCGGAGGGCAATGGCCAGACTGAGCGGTCTAACCAGACACTGGAACAGTACCTCCGGATCTACTGCAACTACCAGCAGGACAACTGGGCGGACCTACTCCCACTGGCGGAGTTCGCGTACAACAATGCACCTAGTGCAACCACCAGAGTTTCTCCATTCTTCACTAACAAAGGTTATCATCCTAACATCTCCATCTATCCAGAACGCGATATGACCTCTGCACGGTGTGCGTCTAAGTGAGGGAAGAGGTCAGAACAACCAACAACCAACACCCAATGACAACAAAAGCGAGTGGTGGTCTTCCTCTGCGGTTCTGGTATATGATCTCCACAGGGGGATGTGCTGCAAGCCTTCAGGTAAGGTGCAGGAGGGAAGGGAAGGGCTTCTGATGGGGAATATATGTGACTGGTGATGGTATTGACTCCTCTTCAGCCTACCACAGTGGTTAGGAAGAGTCCTGGGATTGAGCAGTGATGATGGATTGACAACAGGGGTGTAACAGCAGTGATGGGACAGAGGGGAAGCAAGGGGACAGTTCCTGCTTCAAGAATGCGATGGACAGTGATGGGATGGAGTGGATTGATGAGCTAGACTGCACTTGAGCCTAGAGAACTGATCAGATATCAAGTATATCTGACAAACAACAATAATGGAGCTTTAGGCCAGCACTGAGTGACCTACAAGTCCAAAGACAGAGATGGAGCTTATAGACAGAGAGGGAGAGTGAATGTGGTCGCTTTATTGAGGGGGAAGCAGACTCTTCCTTGCAGCCTTTGGCTGCTGGTTTATATACAGGAGGGGCTGTGGCCCTGTAAGCACAAATGACTAAGTGCTTGGTAAGAGATTGGTAAGAAATTGGTAAGCGATTGATAAGCAGTGTAATCAGGCTGAGTCATCGATGGGGAGAGCCTGAACAAGCTGCTGAGCCAAGGGAATGAGCAAAAACATAGGTAAAAAGGGGTGTACAACCAAGAATATGGA
>Ga0307518_10001463_pt1 | contig 17538 bp, 17 predicted proteins | sample 25_EM_MG_FD_203889 | JGI IMG/M metagenome (GOLD analysis project Ga0307518, IMG submission 203889) | Populus trichocarpa ectomycorrhiza microbial communities from riparian zone in the Pacific Northwest, United States - 25_EM | ecosystem: Host-associated > Plants > Roots > Unclassified | place...
TTTAAAAAAATGTTTTTGCGTTAGCTTAACATCGTTTTTTCTTAAAATTCTTTTTATCCAACCCGTGACAAAGCATGGGTCACATAGCTAGTTATGTATATAGTGTGTGGTGATGGCTGTAGGTCAGGTTGTGATTGTGTTTTTACAAACCATTGATGAGGAGCAAATTTTGAAATATAGTTTAATTTTGAAAGGCTAAAATTGTTAATTCTAAAATCCATTAAAGAAATTGAATATAATTTTAGATCATGGGGCAATCTTTTTTAACCTTGGAGCCAATACTATGGATCCGACATTGCTAGTGTTCTTGCTTATTGTTATTAACACGATCGACTTAGCTTAAACCAAAAACTCGGGTCATTTTCAAAATCAGTGAAAAATTCTATAGGAAGAAAATTAATAAAAATAACATAGCTTAAACCGAAAATACATTAGCATAAGAAAAGGGAAAAAAATCAAGCAAACCCTAATGAACCTTCTAAACTTGAATTAAACTCTTAAACTGGCAATCCGTGAAATTCTAGACTCGGCCTTAATCAAAAAGTCCAATTCCCAACCAATTTAATGTTGAAGGATGAAACTGGATAAAAAATATCAATTTAAGAAATTGGCCAAAGTAAAAAAAATAACAATAAATAGAATAACGATTGAATATGACAGAAGAAAGTTGAAGGGTGATGAAATTGAGAAAAAAAAATCCAATTTTATAAATCATTTCAGATAAAACAAATAATAATCAAGGTTTTTTTTTCCAAATCTAAAAGAAACAAATTGAAGCGCTAATTTGAAATTTGGTAAGGTTAGACACAAAACTCGAGGTGGAGAGAGAGAGAGAAAAAAAAAGCTCATCCACACCAAACCAAAGGTCAATAATCCTTATGCCTCGGCTAGGGATGGAAAGGCTACCGAAACAATTCAAACACCGATATGGAAGCCACTGCTTGGCCACCTAAAGCCCCTCACTTATTGCCTGAAGGGCATAAAAGCAGCCCACATGTTCACATAAACAGTGCATGCGTCAAACCCTTTTTTAAAATAATATTATATTCTTAAAATAATAAATTGCCCCCATAGCTTGATTACACACACACATTATGAAAATACCTATAAATGAGATTCAATCTTTTTAAGGATAATTTAGTCATTATACTATATAAAAAATTAAAAATAAAAAACAACCCTGGGCATCGCTTTCTTTTTAAAAACCTGATTTTAAAAGTAATGTAGTTATTTTTGTGCATCAGAAATGAAAAAAGACCAATGTACCCCTCATCAATATGATAATGACTAATGGATCTCTGTGAAAAGACTATATTAACTCCAATAGCTAGCTATTTGGTTTATTTTGAGAAGGCCGAAAAAGTCCCTTTTTGTTTTTCTATGGATTGCTATAGTGGTTTTCCAACACCTTTTAGATTTTCTTATAATAATAAAATAAAGTTTAGTACCTAATGTAAAATCCTAAAATTGAAGGGACCAAAAAAGAGAAAGCAAAAAAGTTCCTGAAAAAAATAAATTTATTTCACTTGAATTTGATAAAAAAATCTCTATTATTTTTTATTTTAGTTATTTTATAAGCTACAAATTTAGATTTTATTTTGTTACTTGGCCTCTAATTTAATTTGAAATTTGATAAAAAACAAAAACCCTTGAATTCTCAATAATGTGCAAAGGAATGAAAATAATAACACATTAAATATCATAAACAACATATTAAATAATAAATTTAAAAAAAAAATTGTAGACCAAAATAAAAAATAAAAAAAAAACAAAATTATTCATTGAATAATGTCTTTCATAGTGCATTATAAATGGATGCATAGTTATATCAACAATAAAAGAACGTTTTTTTTTTTTTATCTATAATGTATAATATAAAAAAAGTTGACTATTAGTAAAAAAATAAAATAAATAAAGACATAATATTAAATGGTTAATATACAATTATTTTTAGAATCTTAGCTAATAATTTAAATTTTTTAAATGAGATAGTTATTTGATATTATATCCAATTTTTTATAGCATAAACTCTTAAATTAGATTGTTATTCAATACATAGAACAAATCTATAAATAATTAATTCAAGATTTTAATTCAGAAAAACTGAAATTAATTTAATTTAAAAATTTATAAGTTTTGATGTTCATATCATCATATTTCGGATACATCAACAAATTCTTAATAGATATTTATCAATATAATCGATTATATTATTATTAGCAGATGAATAACTCATTTGAAAAAAATAAAAATATAATATATTTTGTTATCTCATAATCTGCTGTTAAGTGTGGTGTGATGCATTCATGGAGTTAAATTTCTCTTAAATTTGAAAGCGAACATCAGCCAAAGAAGAGAAAAGGAGGCACAGGTTTGAGCGGTCAGACGCAGTCAAGGCACGTGAACTTGAGAGGTTTGTAGGAAGGCAGCAGGACTAGCAATCATGTCTCTGGTAAGAACACAGACGTTCACTCCCCAAAGAGAGAGAGAGGGAGATAAAAAAGAAGGGTCATCTCATGACAGCTTGCTGGGTGGTGATGATCATGGCATGAGATCCGTATCTCTGCTAAGACATGTTCTACGTCCTGAACCACCGAATCAACTTGTAAGGGGTGTTTGAAATAGTAATTGTTTTTTAAAGTATTTTTTTTGTTTAGAAATATATTAAAAAATATATTTTTTACTTTTTAAAAATTATTTTTGATATTCGTATATTAAAACGAATCTAAAATCACAAAATAATAACAATAATAATTTGAAGCAAAGCAAAAAAAAATATTCAAAAAATTTTCAAAGAGTTTTTAAAACGCAAAAACAAACGAGCTCTTAATTCAGAACTTAACTTGTGAAAATATCTAATCTTTTTTAAGAAAAGTTTCAAACAATATTATTTCAAGAATTTTTTAAAAAAATTAAATTGATGACTATTTACTCGCCCGACAAAATTTGAATTTTTTTTTTAAATTATTTTGTTACATTAAGTCATTAAGCAAATATTGGTTCAAGGAAGAAGAAACAACTAAAAAAGAATTCATCATGTGATGAAAATAACAATAGAAGAGCAGCTAGTTAGTTAGGGAAGAATAAGCCATGTACAGAGTTAGTTGGTTAGGTGTTAATTAATAACTCTTATAGTTAGTTAGGCAGTTATAGGCTACAAGTTGTATATAATCCATCATGCAAGAAACATGAGCATTCAACAATAAGAATCATTATTTGACAGTTAATTCTGTTATATCCTTTTTCCCCTCATTTTTTTCTCTTCTCATTCTCAATCTTCTTCTTAATTCATTATTGTTAAGGAGTAAACTTAACAATTTAGTATCAGAGCATCCATCCATAGCTATAATGGTGGGAAGTAACAAGATCAAGAACTTGAAGGAGTATAGTAGAAAGGTGGATGAGCAAATATAGCAGTCAATTAAGAAATTACATGCGATGGAAAAGGACTAGGCCAGGCACAAAAGAATTATTAATTCAACTCAAAACTAGATTATATCATAACTTCATTAAAAGTATCATCAAAAGTAATGGAGGCTGCCATAGAAGGAATAATTAACACATATACTAATGGAGTTCTTCCTCATCATATAAGTGATCAAAGAAGAGAAGGCATAGGAGGTAAGGCGATCCAAGGGAGAGGATACGACGTAACTTCACCTAAAGTAGAGTTGTCAAGCTTTAATAGAGAGAATCTAAGGGACTGGCATATGAAGTGTAGGAAATTCTTTAAGTTGAATTCCATTTCAGTTTAGCAATAGGTAGAGGTAGCTTATTTATACTTGAAGAGCAAGATTGAGGTGTGGTATGAAGGGTTCTTGTTTGGAGAAGAGGATCTGGCTGGTTGGGAAGAATTTACTAAAGGACTTTGTATGAGATTTGGCAACAAAGAGGATGTGGTAAAGGAATTCAACTAACTAGTACAAGAAAAAAATGTGGAAGAATATATGGAGAAATTCAAAGAACTAAAGTCCCTCATAAATGCTTTGAATATGGCATCACCTAAAGCATATTATATTTCAAGTTTCCTTAGTAGATTGATAGATGATGTAAGACCTACACTCAACATTCTAAAACCTGCTACACTGATGCAAGCTTTTGAATAGGCAAAACGGTAAGAGATATCGAATTGGGCAGTAGTAAAAAGGGCCAAAATTCTTTCAAGAACAAACTTTTTTTTTTTAGCGAAGAACATTAGGTAATATGCCAATAAAATCTTTCATTCATTCTAAGGTAGATTCCATAGTAGGATCAAAACACACTGAGTCTTTATATGAACAAAAAAAGGCGGTTGAGCCAATGTTTTAATGTGGAGATAAGTTTGTGTATGGACATCAATGTAATGTTAAGGGAATTCATATGATAAAAGGGTTAGAAGATGAAAAAGAAGAATTATTGGAATTAACAGAAGGAGAGAACAATAAAATTATAGGATTGGATAGAGAAATAAATTAATATGGGTTATCATTTATTCCACTAGATGATAATTATACCCATAACACCATTAGGGTAAAAGTTTTCTGTCAGTGAAAGAATTTGATTGTTCTTATAGACAATTGAAGCACCCATAATTTTATAGATGTTTTTGTGGTCGAGGAAATTAAAGTTATTGTACTTAAGACTACTGTGTTCACAGTAACAATAGCAAATAGGAATGTTATAAGATGTAATTCCCACTGTCCAAAGCTTACTTGGTTCATACAAGGTCATGAATTTCAATCTAATTTAAAGGTATTGAAATTGGGTAGGTGTGATGTTATTCATGGTATTGATTGGTTATGGGTGTACTCTCCTATCTTGTTTAATTTTATCAAGATGAAGTTGTCATTAAGAAAAGAAGAGAGAATGATTAATGTTGCTGAGTTACAAATTATCGGAGTAACCAAAATGCATAAGAGTTTAAAAGATGCAGTCTATAGGTTTATAGGTAAGTTTTTTTAATAGAATCATATAATGAACCAACAATAACTAAATAAGATGAAGTAGTTGAGGCTTTTTTGGAAGAATTTAAGGATATTTTTGCAGAACCTACATAGTTACCACTAGTTAGAACTTTAGATCACATAATTCCATTGATTCTTGAATCTAAATCGGTAAACATCAGACCTTATATGAGTTTTTATGTGCACAAGGGATAAATTGAAAAATGGTAAAGGAAATGTTATAAAATAGTCATACAACATAATTGCAGCACTTATGCTTCTCCAGTTTTGTTAATTAAGAAGAAAGATAACACCTGGAGATTTTGTATAGATTATAGACAACTCAATAATATGACCATTAAAAAAAATTTCTTAGTCCCCTAATCGATGATATATTGAATAAGCTACAAGTTTCATAGTTTTTCTCAATACTTGACCTTAGATCAGGTACCATCAAGTGAGGATGAATACCAAGGATATAGAAAAAATCACCTTCAAGACACCTTATGGTCATTATAAGTTTAAAGTGATGCTATTTGGCTTAATAAATGCTCCAACTATATTTCAAACATTAATGAATATAATATTAGAACCTTTTCTAAAAATATTTGTATTGGTTTATAGCCCTTCATTAAACCTATATTTGCACCACTTAAGGGCAAAATTGGAGGCTTTAAGGAATAACCAGTTGTTTTCTAAAAGAATAAAGTGTTTCTTTTATGAATAGAAGATTGAGTTTTTAAGACACATCATTTCCACATACGGAGTCTCAACAGATCCTAAGAAGATTGTTGCTAAAAAGATTATTAACAAGGAAATTAGCCTGAATATTCATGGGCATATAGAGTTCTTAGATATAAAAATAAAATTATCATTGGCAGTACTTGAGAGTTGAGAGAAAAGTTGGTTAGTTTTGTACATGATTCACAGTTAGAAAAACATACAGAAGAGCAAAATTCATTTAAGAGGTTCAAGATGGTGTTATATTGGCCTATCATGAAGATACAGGTAAGAATATATGAAGAAGAATGTGACATGTAAATAGATAAAGATGGAAAGAGTCTTTTATCTTGGATTGCTTCAACCATTGCCAATCTCAAATGTTATTTGGAAGAATATCACAATGGACTTTATTTAAGAGTTGCCCAAACCACGAGAAAGAATATTATATTAGTCATAATAGACATATTCACTAAGTATAGGCATTTTTTAGCAATAACACATCATTTCACTGCTCAACAGATTACTTAAATATTCCTAGATCATATTTACAATTTTCATAGACTACCTGCAATAATTGTGACTAATAGAGATAAAAATTCTACTAATTTGTTCTAGATGGAGCTATTCAAATTATCAAGCGTCAAGCTATTGTTAAGTTCATCTTATCATCCATAGACGGATGGACAAACTGAGAGGGTCAACCAATGTTGGAGACTTATCTAAGATGCATAGAAATGCATAATCTTGGTAGGTGGTATGATTGGTTGTCTCGAGCTCAATGGTGGTACAATTTCAGTTACTATTCAGCCATTAAAATAACACCATTTCAAACATTGTTTGGCTATCCTCCTTCAGCCATAACATTAATAACAGCAGTGGAAGAAGTAGTTCAATAATGAGCAAGCTTGGATCAATTGTTACAATTTTATTGGAAAGGGCAAGGAACATAATGAAGCGGTCAATAAACAAAAAAAAAAGATCAGAGAGGGAATTTCAAGTTGGAGATATGGTATATGTTAATATTCAACCTTTAGACAGCTCAACCTTACACTCAGAAAAAATCGCAAGTTGAATATGAGGTTCTATGGACCATACAAGGTTATATAGAGAATAAGGACAATAGCTTCCAACTTCAATAGCCTATAAAAGCTTCCATTCACCTTGTATATCATGTGTCACTACTCAAATGAAAAGTGAGAATAATGCAATAACTACTTCAATTCTACCAATAATAGATGAAGGAGAAATAGTCAAGGTCAGGCATATGGTAATTTCAGATAAAAAGTTGATGAAAAAAGATAACCAGACTGTGGTGATGGGGTTAGTGTAGTGGTCAAACCTATTCAAGAAATATACAGCCTAAGAAGAACTAGAGAAAACTATCAAAGCAATTTCTTGAATTTAATGTTGATTTTTTATGTCAAGAATCATTTGAAGGAGAATGTATTGTTATGTTAAGTCATTAAGCAAGCATTGATTCAAAAAAGAAGCAACAACTGAAGAAGAATTCACAACGTGATGAATATGACAGCAGAGGAGCAGTTAAGGAAGAATAAGCCACGTGCAGAGTTAGTTGGTTAGCTTGAGTGAATAAGTTTTTAGAACGAATGTTTCCCTATCCAATTACACATATGTGAACTCTGCAAACTTAAAAGTGAAAAGGAAGCTTTTAGAAGGAATGTTGATTTAAGGAATTGATTTGCACCTTTCTTTGACACTTTACTTAATCATGCTTTGTTATCGGGAGGAGTTATTAAATCTAAGCCCCTTTTAAATTCAAGCATTGAACACTAGGTTACTAGAGATTAGTAGGATATATATATATAACTTGGATGCATTTTGATAATGACATTTTGTGTATGATAATGATATGCCTTTTGATAATTTAAGTTGTTTGGCTTGAATTAATGCTTAAACAACAACATTTACTCCTATTAAAAAATATTTTGCTCATACAAAGTCATTGTGATGAGTCATTCTCCTTCCTTTTCAGCATTTACATTTATTTGTTAGTCTTGCACTACCATATTTCTTGGTTGACTTTTTTATACTGTATATTGTTTATGTGATGAACTTTTTCATTTGTTTAAGTGCTTGATGATGTGATGTTGTATACCATTGTTGACTGCTTACATTATGCTATTTTTTCCCTGAATCTATCAGATTACAAGGGGATTTAATTGTGCCACATTAGTGTTGTTGTGTTCATTGGTGTTTACAGCCATAGTTTGTCTTTTTAGCCTTTATCTCTATATTGTTATTTACACTTCACATTTGCTAGGATTAGGTTGGCAGTTGGTTCAAACTTTTGACATGTTGTAATTTTTTTTTAACTAACGTTTTGAAGGATTTAGTGCGTCGATAATTTTTTCTGTAATTATCAGTGATAAAGTCCTGTAATTGTTTTTCTAACTCTCTGGAACATTTCAAAGGACTCGGTTTATCAGTCATTGTGTTAGTGATTACAATTTCATTGGTAATTTCTGTAATTATCAGTGATAAAGTCATGTAATTTTTTATTATTAATTTAAAAAATATTATTTACTACAATTTATCTAGTGGAAATAAGCTAAAGGAGGAGGTGAAGGAGAATCTTCGCCAGAACGAGGAGGGTGATAAGGTTGACCACAAGCATTAGTAAGGGTTGCCAATAGCTTCTTAAGAATATTCATTCTATCCCTCAAGTCGACCATCTCGGACCTAAGTTAGGTCGTCTCAACACTAAGTTGGGTCATTTAAGCTTAACTTGTTCTCGTACAATCGCTTGGATAGCCAGAGATTGATGACTCGATCTTAATTAAGAGGAAGCAACGGTTCATACACTATGACTCATCCGCACATCCTCGGCCGTAGTGTTGGATATACCGTAAACCGATTTTTATCAGGTCCACCGAACAATTTAACCTCCAACGATAAATCCATATCGAGTTCTAGAAAGGTTAAAGGATCTTCCCTATGTCTCTCCTACAATTGGGTGTTATATGTTTCTTGAAAAAAAAAAGTCATCAAATTTAAATAAATAATAACTTTAAAAAAATTATTGAAATCCAACTTATCATGAACTTCTGAGCTCGGCTATCCATGAGTTGTTATACCCCTTTTTTGCGGTCTTTATTTTCCATGTGAGTTTTAACAAAAAGCTCCATCGTTTTTGGATCACGTCCAAGCATCATAACCTACAACAGGAAGCTATTGTTAGTTAAACATTTTCATATAATACAACATTTGTTTTTTTAAAAAAAGTATCTTATAAAATAGAATCTTACCATAAGTTTTGCATGCAAAATGAATGAAATGGATCAGCCAGTGTGCATGGTAATAAAACCATAAATATTTTTGGTCTAGTTTTGTGCACCGAACTATGATCACCACAAGAAAAGCTTAGAAAAAACATGCTGAATATATGCATCCCAGACACCCTTTAAAACGTCTAGTGGTCTGAAATCTCTCAATATGATGACGTCTTCCCAACCTGGAAAATATATTTCTTTTGCATATCTCTTTGATTTATTTAAGGCCTCGTACCAGAAGTTATGCAATTTGATAGAAAAAAATTATTGATTAAGATTGCAATTTTAATCTTACCTAAAGGCGTTGTGATTCTCTCACACTTTCCTAGCAACAACGTTGTTAGCCTACTCTCGGTAAAATGTTTCCTTACACCTCAATTTTATAAAATAATTAGTTTATTAAAATTAAAAAACTGACTGAATTTGATATTAAAAAAATAAATTTGTTTATGTATATGGCAACCTTTATCTTTCTCAACCAAACATCAATCATAGGCATTTATTCAGGATTTTTGAAAATCTGAGTTTACTTAAAACAAAGGCATTTCCATTGACGGTTTCATCATTAATGTTATCATGCGAGAAGCCTCCACATTTGTAAACCTGAAATTTTATTCGTTCATTGAAATTAATTATTCAGAAATTATCCATCATTTTTTATATTTTTTTATCATACAGAAAAGGAAAACAAACTTATATGTTGTGGTTGGGCTTTCATTGCGCAATATACTTCCTAGAGTATACATTCTGATAAGAAAGGATACCTCCTTTGTGAGTCGTCCTCCCACTTGACGAGCATGTATCAAGAGAGGGTGCCTATGCATGAGGTGACTGGTCATGGTCGGCACCTAATGGCTCATAGTCATCAAAAGTGTTACTAGAAAAACAAGCAACACCCATGTCTGTAGTACTCTCTAATGACCTTTTCTTTATCATCTAAACAAATTAAGTATATATAAAAAATATTATCATTATACACTATTTTAAAAACATTTTAGTAGCACCTTCCTTGTAAAGGAGACTACTCAAAATTTTCTTACCTACAAATAACTATCAATAAATAAAGTCACAATAAATTGAAATAAAGATCTCATTTAAAACAAATCCCAGAAAATTCACATTCAACCTAAATATTAGCAATAAAGAAAAGGAAAGAGTAGAAGATTTATCTAGTGTAGATGATGAAAACTTTTCACTTGTCTGGCGTTGAGGATAAAAGGAGAGGGGAAGAAAGGAAGAGAGGACGATGGAGAGAAAGGGGAAAAGAGGGCCAAAGGACAATGAAAAATTAAGGGCAAGAGAAGGATAGGAAGAAAAGAGGGGAAGAAGACATGTTGTTATTCTAAAATTAAGGATTCTAGTTTTTTATTAATAGGGTTTTTTACCAATAGAATTACCGATGGACAATAAAATATTTATTAATTTTTAACATCCATCGGTAATTTTGTTGGTAATTAACATTGAAATTCTTAAATAAAACCCAAAATTTTCCAACCCTCCAAAACATTATCTGATGAAATTTTGTTTCATCAATAATTTCGTTTGTGATCTTTAAATTTTAGTGGTAAAATTCAGTAAATTTTTTCCAACTGTCTGAAACTTTACGATGAACTTAGTTCGTTAGTAATTTCATCTATAATTGTTAAAGACAAAATCCTGTAATTTTTTTGCAACTCTATAAAACTTTTCAAAGAACTTATTCCGTCGGTAATTTTGTTTATAATTGTCAGTGGCAATGTCCTCTAATTTGTTTCTAACTATTTGGAACTTTTCTAGGGACTTAGTCCGTCATTAATTTAATCTGTAATTATCAGTGGCAATGTTCTATATTTTTTTTTCAACACTTTGGAACTATTTTAGGGACTTAGTCTATCGGTAATTATGTTGGTATTTTATATGCCGTTGGGAATTCCATCAGTATAAAACAGTAACCTTTTCCATAATATTTTTGTATTTCATATCTATACAACCTATGAATACAATAAAATCACAACACAATAACACCATTTTTGTTCAATAACACAATAATAATATCATAGTAATAAACATTTCAATTGTGCTAATAATAGTTCATTGTAAAGCAACAACATATGTAAAAATTAAATTAAAGTCAATTTTATTACAAATTGATGTTTTACATTTAAAATTGGTTCAAAATATTTTTAATTAGAATTGTCTTCCTCTTCTTCAATTTCATCATCGTCATGCCCATTATAATCTTTTTTAATGAATTGAAGCTCGTTGATCTCATCACCTTCATCGACTTCTGCATATTGACTAGTTCTCAATGTATCATTTAACTCATCAGCGTCAACATGAACAAAAATATTCTCAAATACATGAAATTTTAAATTTTCTTCTAAGTTAGTAAATGGAGCAACTCGATATGGATCAACTAACTCAGCAGGTAGAAAGACATTGTCTCCCGTAGTTACTTCATCGTTACCATCCTAAACAACTTGGACATGACCCCTGATTTTGATTTTTACTATGGATAACCAATCAATCTTATATCGATCCTTTCTAAAGAAAGAAGTGTATGTGTAATAAAGTGGTTGGCATTGCTTAGATAAAATGAAGCCATCGTCGACGTTGAGAAGTCTAGTCTTTCTATTAATTCTAACCAGACCGTGGTGGGGATCAACTTAGATTCCTCTATCGGTGATATCATACCAATAGTATTTAAATAAATAAAAAACTCTATTATGCTCGATATGATATTTTAATTTAATCACCTCTTCTAACTTCCCATAATAATTAACTTCATACTCATTAAAATGTAATCCCTTAACACAAACTTCACTATTATAGGTCTTTTTACCCAACCATACTCTTTAATATGAAAGATATTTATTTATAAAATACTCGTTATAGCATTTAACATTTCTTTCAAAACTCAAACATAGTAAATTCAAACTATCATTAGCATTCTCTTCCATTTAATAAACATGGTACATGATTACAACCATTAACGATTAAAGAGAAAGGTGTAATAAAATCAAGTATTACGAGAGTTAACAATTAATAAGTACTGCATATATGTGTTCTAAACCATGTGGCAAATTGTTCATCTTTTAATTGAAATTTTTTATATTCAGTCATATGTGAATTTTAAGATAGTAAAAATTGATGATGTAGCCTACAAAGAATTATTTCATCCATTAGTTTATAAGAATATAAGAGAATGTTTTTTTAAAAAATAACATGTTAATATTGTACTTACTAAATATAAATCCTAATTGATATCAATTAAATAGCACATAATTAAGTGCATGTCTGAATTCGATTTCATGTCAAGTATCTTCCCCTCAATGTGTTTTTTGATAGAGTTCATCGAGGATGAGAAAATATTGACAAATCCTCGCTCGAAGGTACTTTTCCACCATCATCATGTCTTGAAACACAATTGATTCTTGTTCTCAAATAAAGCTTATAATAGTACAAGGTAAATTTTGAGTTTTCTTCAACCATATAAGTCTCTCATATCGAAGTCTCAACATGCGTCTTGTTTTTAGTTTTTTTTTTAAGGTTGAATAAGTATTTGCATGAAATTAAATGAATGTATTAAATAAATAAATAAATAAAAGACAATGTAAATTTAATTAGGATGCCTGTGTAATCCCTAACCTCTCAAATGGATAAATATGTTTACGTTGGACAGGGCCTCCAAATTTTGCCTTAAGCAGTAAATATATAGGTAGATCCTTCATTAAGTTAAAGAATGATGGAGGGAATATCATCTCAAGTTTGCAAATTTTCTGGACGATATTCATTTCAAGCTTCTTCATGAGTTGGGCATGCAACTTGTTAGAGCATATATCTCTAAAAAGTGATTGATCTCCGTGAGTGCATCCCATATCTTTTTTAGCAATAAATTCTGATAAGCAAGTGGAATGAGTGTTTGCATAAAAACATGGAAGTCATGACTGCAAACACAGAAAAATAATACTACGTTTGTTTTTTCAACATGCTTTGACTGTAAGATTGTATGGAATTTATAGACTGCTAACATGGAACAACTAGGCATAACATAAATTGGAAATTAAAAAGCAGTTACAACAGTTAAAAAAAAAAGAGTTGTTAAGGAATTAAAGAGTTGTAAATGTTTTAAAAAACTTTTAAAATAAAAGAGTTGTTAGGATTTTGTGACTGTTATAAAATAATTCCAATAAGAGACATGACGCTTTACCATGCCTCCACTACTTTTAATTTAGAAGATTATCTTGGGTCCGACACGGCCATAAAACACCATAATCCTTGAATCCAAGTGTTTCGGGCTTGGCACCATTTCCAAATCCATGTTTGCCTTGAGTTAGGTTGATTATCAAACCCAAAGTATTTTGAATTTGGCACGTTCGCCAGACCCATATTTCCTTGGGTCTAGCATAATTGTCAAACCCAAGGGTCTTGTGTCTATCAAGGTTATCAGACCCATATCAAAGTTCACTATATAAACATTAGAAGAAAAAAAAACCTTTTAAAATAGTCTTCATTATTTATAACAATTCCCCACATATTTCAAAAGAGTTTTGGAATATAAAAAAAATATTTGTTGGATTTCTTTCTATTGAGTGTAATGCATCTAACCTAGTATCTTTTGGATTATGAATCAGATTGTATAAAGAATGAGATTTAACTTACAGAATTATTGGTGAAATTTTTAATTTCTATGAACCAAAAATTCTTATTGTAAGTTAGGTATCTCACCAATCACATTATACCCCCCACAAAATCTTACTGTTTGACTCGCTTTTGCATTTAATAGGTCATGCGCGCACCTAAATGTTCATGAGTGCTCTAGAGATTTTGCTAGTATCTCATTGGAGTGACCCCATTCAGCACTCATATAAGTGATTCCATTAAGTGTTCACTGCAATTTGAACACTATCCATAAGGAATAAAAAACTCATTAAGAACTTTGTAATCCATCCTCTCTTTAATTGCAGACTAGCATTATTCTCACATCATAGGAAATGACTTGTTTCATAGAGCTACAGAATCACAAATGACTTTGTTATTACCCATATGAACCTAATTCATGGGATCTCCAATTACATAGATTGGGTTACCATCATTTTGATTTCTCACTTAAGCATTAGTCTCATTCCCCTTGATGTTTTTAATATCATCTTTCTACTAAGTGTTTTATAAAGAGAATCAACCAAATTCATTTCTGACTTCACATAATCAATTGAAATAATTTTATCTTTTAACAGCTGCTTTACAACATCATGTCTTAATCGAATATGTCAATTTTTACCATTGAAAGATTTATTATTAGCAATGGTTATAGCCATTTTGCAATCACAATACATGGATATAGAAGGTGTTAGTTTTATTCCTAATAGAATTTCTGTAAAAAAATTCCTCAACCAATCAGCTTCATTTCCTATTGATTCCAAATCAATAAATTCTAACTCCATGGTGGATTAAGTTAATAAACTTTGCTTGGATGATTTTCAAGACACTACATTACCACCAAGAATAAAGATATAGCCACTAGTGGATTTAATCTCATCTGAATCAGAAATCCAGTTAGCATTGGTGTATCCTTCTAATATTGCAGGAAATCCACTATATAGAATACCATAATTCATGGTATCTCTCAAATATTTCATTAGTCGGACTATTGCCACCCAATGCTCATGATTGGGATTTTGTGTATATCTACTCAATCTACGTACAACATATGCTATATCAGGTCGAGTGAAGTTCATCATATGCATCAAACTCCTAATAATCCGAGCATACTCAAGCTGAGTAACAACTTCACCTTTATTTTTCTTTAATTGAGTGTTAGCATCATGAGTATTCACTCACAGGTGTCACATCAAAGTGACCAAACTTTTTGAGAAGTTTCTTTACATAATGTTCTTGTGTTAACATAATACTTTTGTCCCTTCTTATAATTTTAATACCCAATATTACACTAGCTTCACTCATATCTTTCATATCGAATTTAGAGGCTAAGAAACGTTTAATGCTATGCACGACATTCATGCTAGTACCAAAACCAAGCATATCATTTATATATAAACTAATGATCACATATCCATTGTCAATAGACATAGTATACACACCAACTGAAGAAAAACTATAATTTAAAACAACTTAATCAAATTTCTCATATTAGTGTTTAGGAGCTTGTTTTAAGATATATAAAGACTTTTTCAATTTACAAACTTTATTCTATTGATGAGGAACAATATAACCTTTATATTGTAACATATATATATCTCTTCTTCTGGATCACAATTTAAAAAAAAACAGTTTTAACATCAAAATGATGTTTAAAGAGGTTATAAATAGAAGCTAAAACAATTAAAACTTGAATTGAAGATATTCCAGCTACAGGTGAAAAAGTATAAAAAATAATCCACATTTTGTTTTTGAGTAAAACCCTTTTGCGAACAATCTTGCTTTGTATTTATCAATAAAACCATCAGAAAAATATTTTGTTTTAAAAAATCATTTACAACCAATAGATTTAGCACCTGGGGACAAATCAACAATCTCCCAGGTTTGATTTTGTAAAATCGAATCAATTTCAAATTTAATTGCTTCTTTCCAAAACAAAGAATCAAAAAAAGATATAGCTTCAGAGTAAGTTACTGGATCCTTATCTACCAGATAAGTAAAAAAATCATTTCCAAAGGAAGTTTCTTTCCTTTGTTTCTTACTCCTCACTTTCTCAATATGAGTTTCATCAACTCTATTATCATTAACAGGTGCATGAGAAACTTTTCATTTAATGAATAAATGTGTTTAAAAAAAATTTCATTTTTTGTTTCAATAATAGTATTGTAATCTAGCACATCACTCTTCAAAACTAAAAACCTATATGCAACATTATTTCCAGCATAACCAATAAACATACAATCAAAAAATTTTGAAACTATCTTTCTCTTTTTTGGTTCAGGTAATATAACCTTAGCTAAACAGTACTCTTACATTTTTAGATATTTTAAATTAGAAGAATAACCTTTCCATAATTTATAAGGTGTTAAACCAGTTTTCTTATAAGGAATTCTATTTTGTAAATGACATGCAGATAAAATAGCTTCACCCTATAAATTATCAGGTGTTAAAGAACTAACTAGCATAGCATTCATCATTTCTTTTAAAGTTATATATTTCTTTTCAGCTACCCTATTAGACTCGGGTGAATAAGATAGAGTAACTTCATGTATTATACCTTTATTTTCACAATAATCATTCATTAGAACATACTCACCTCCTCTATCAGATATAACTCGTTTGATTTTTTTTATTTAGTTGATTTTCTACTTCTGCTTTATCTTTACATCTAAGCAAGTAAAGTTCTGTATATCTTGAAAAATCATATATAAAGGTCACATAATATTTCTTACCTCCTCTAGTCATAATTTGTTTTAAATCTCCTAAGTTTGTGTGTATTAAGCTAAGAAATTCAGTTTCTCTTTTAACAGATGCATATGTTTTCTTAGTAATTTTAGCTTCAACATATATTTCACATTTATTTATAAATGAAGAATTTTAAAAAAAAAATTAAACCAAGAGAACTCATTTTCTTAAAATAAGATAAACTAACATATCCTAATCTAACAAACCATAAATCAATACAGTCAAGCAATTAAGCAGAAGAAGATGCATTTTCATTCATTACATTAGCAATATTGAGTACAAAACGTCCATGGTTATAATATCATTTCCCTATAAATACATTGTTCTTAGTCATTACAATCTTATCAGATTCAAATAATACTTTGATCCTAAATTTTCCTAATATAGCCACAGAGACCAAATTTGCTCTTATATTAGGGACATGCAACATCTCATTCAAAGCTAATGTTTTGCCCGAAGTCAATTTCAGAAGGACTTAGCCTTTTCCAAGAACATTTGCAATTCTTGAGTCTCCAAGGTAGACCACTTCTTCTCCGTCTTTAAAAGATGTATAGGTGAGGAAGAATTTTTTATTTTCACATATGTGCCTAGTAGCAGTAGAGTTTACCACCTAATTTTTCTTATTGATCACCATATTGACTTGAGAAAAAAACCGCAGCTATGATATCTTCTCCTTCAACCAAATTGACCTTACTTTTAGGAGGATTGTGGTTTCTCTTTCTATTTCAGCATTGAGGTGTATGGTGGCCAGGTTTGCCACACACAAAACAATTTTCTTTTTTCTTAAAATTGTTGGGTTTGGGTTTGAACATATTGGTATTATTACCATTGGACTTATTATTGTTAGTATTAAATTTATGCTCAAACCTTTTTTTATGTGAGCTCCCTTCTACTAAGTTTGCTTTAGTGATATCTTTCTTCCTAGTAGCTTACAACTCCTTTCTATTTGTTTCTTAAATGATGATGTGGGTAATATGATCAATCAAAGATAATTTTATATGCTTGTGCTTGAGTTGTTGTTTGTAGTCACTCCATGAGTTAGGTAGTTTTTTGTTCATTATTCCAGCAACGAATCCTTCAGGAAGGTTGATATTTTCAGCTTTCATGTCCTTTAGTAGCCTATGGTATTCATTAATATGAGTTTTGATATTTTTGTTATCCACCATTTCCCATTGGTAAAATTTTCCAAAGATAAATATTTGTTTCCCATATCTTCGACA